>Ga0256828_1002189_pt1 | contig 11802 bp, 10 predicted proteins | sample CV88metaG_FD_185993 | JGI IMG/M metagenome (GOLD analysis project Ga0256828, IMG submission 185993) | Hydrothermal vent microbial communities from East Pacific Rise, Pacific Ocean - CV88 | ecosystem: Environmental > Aquatic > Marine > Hydrothermal vents | place: Pacific Ocean: East Pacific Rise... | reverse complement strand
TCCTGCTTTAGATGATATTAAAAGGCTTAGAGTATCAAGAATAACAAAGCTAAATGTTTTGCAAAAGAGCTTCTCTAAAACGCAAGAGATAAAAGATATGATTAAATTTATTGAGAATATGCAATCACTTAACCAAAAGTATAAAAAAGAGATGTTTGAGGTAAAAGTGCTATTTAGCAAAGAGGTAGCACTAAATATTAAGAGTAAAAAGTATATTAAATCTCAACAAATTATAAAAGAGTATGAAGATGGCTCACTTTTGGTTAGATACTTAGTAAATAGTGAGCTTGAGATTTTAAATACTATTAGAAAGTTTATTCCCTATATGTATATAGAGTCTCCTACCTGGCTAAAAGATAAGTTTAAAAATATGATGAAAGAGTATCTAAAAAAGCTATAAAATATTTTCAAAACGAAAAATTAGTGTAAAGTTTTTAGTTACAATTGCTCTGTAAAAACAAAACTAATAGCTTTTAGCTTTGTGCTTTAAGCTTTTTAAAAAAGGAGCAATTATGAAAAGAGAGACTTTTGTAGTTGGTGATGTGCATGGGTGTTTTAATACTCTTTTAGATTTGGTTAATAAACTCCCAAAAGAGGCTAATTTAATATTTGTTGGGGATTTGTGCGATAAGGGGTTATATACCAAAGAGGTAATTGAGTTTATTATTAAAAACGGCTATAGAAGTGTGCTTGGAAACCACGATATGCATATGATACTAAATTTAGAAGATGCCTTAAATGGTAAAGATAGCTTATGGAATACAAGTAGTAGATATTATGGAAGCGCTACGGTTAATAGCTATAAAGGAGCTTCTAAAAGCTTAGTAAAAGAGCATATTAGCTTTTTAAAGAGCCTTCCAGCCTTTATTGAGATTGATAGATTTTTAATAACACACGGCTTTGGACTACCTTTTTATAAAGGAAGAGATGAAAAGTTTAAATCATTTTTAATGAGGGTAAATAGAATTAATAAAATGTCATATAAAGAGTTTTATGAAGATGGGTATGAGAGTTATGATATAATAAATATTTTTGGGCATATATCGTTTGATGAGGTGCAAGTTGGCAAAAACTATTATGCCATAGATACCAATGTAAAAAGAGGTAATAAATTAAGTGCAATCTCGCTTGATACTTTAGAGATTGTAAACACAAAAGCAAATAATAAAGATTTAGCAATATATAAAGAGGATCTATGTGTAAGCACTATGTAATTGGCGATGTGCATGGAATATATGATACACTTTTGGCACTGTTAGAAAAAATACCAAAAGATGCAAAGGTTATTTTTGTTGGCGATTTGATTGATAGAGGAAAAGATAGCGCAAAAGTTATAAAGCTTGTAAGAGATAGTGGCTATAAGGTAGTTTTAGGAAACCATGAAGATACATTTATAAGATTTTTTAATGATTTTAAAGCTGATATGAGCATAGATGAGCTAAAGCAAAAATGGAAGCTTTGGATATACTCTAATGGCGGGATTGATACACTAAATTCATATAACTTTTTTAGCCAGGAAAAATCTAGCTTAGAAGCTCTTGAAGATGACATTATGTGGCTACAAAGCCTTCCGCTATATTTAAAGTTAGGTGCCAAACATAAAAGCAATCTACCTGTAGTAGTTTCGCACAGCAATATTACAAATGTTTGGCACCTAAGAGATGATAAAAGCAGATTTAAAGAGTTTAAAGATATCACAATTAGAGGTAGAGATTTAATTTATAATATAGATAGCAAAATTGTAAATATAATTGGGCATACACCTATAGAGGAGCTAAATAGCAATAGTAATTTAATAAATGTAGATAGAGGGTGTTGCTATAATTTACCTGAATTTGCAACTTTGGCAGCTTACTGCATTGAAGATGATAATTTTTTAGAGATAAGGGCTGTTTAATGGAGTATAAAGTTATAAAAAAGCTAAATAAAAAGCAAGTTAAAAATTTGCATAAACTCTATAAAAATGAGTGGTGGAGTAAAGATAGAAGCAAAAAAGAGATAAAAAAGATGCTAAAACATACCGATATTGTTATTGGTGTTGTTAATAAAAAAGGTAAGCTTATAGCCTTTGCAAGGGTTTTGAGTGATTTTGTTTTTAAGGCTGAAATTTATGATGTAATTGTAGATAAAAAATATAGAGGACTAGGGCTAGGAGAGCTTTTGGTTAAAAAAATAATTAAGCATAAAAAACTAAAAGATATAAAGCAATTTAACTTGCAATGTTTAAATGAGGTTGAGCCTTTTTATAAAAAGTTTGGCTTTAAGAGAGTTGATAATTTGCTCTATATGAGAAGAGGTTAAAATTGTGGCTCCACTTAAAGTGGAGTTTGGGTTATTAAACCTTTAGTAACAGTTTATCTAAAATAGATGTTGGTAATACTCTTTTTGCAAAGGCTAAGATATAACTTGCTTTTGTAATGTAATATCTTGGATGTGGCTTGTCATTTAAAATAACTTTATGCACTACTGATGCTACTGCTTCTGCAGGTAACGAAAATGGAACTTTTTTCATTGTGCCATTTTGTGCCTTTTGGTAAATTTCTTTAAAGTTTGAGTTTTGAGTATCAATTTTTTCAAGTGTTTTAATTGCAGTTTTTCTAAAGTTACTCTCTATTGGTCCAGTATTTAATAAAATTGGGTATATTTTAGTATCTTTTAGTTCTAATCTTAAAGTATCTGTAAGTCCTTCAATAGCATATTTACTTGCATTATATGCACCTCTATATGGCAAAGATACTAAGCCTAGTATTGAGCTGTGTTGAATAATTTTACCATATCCTTGTTTTCTCATAACTTTTAAAACTTGTCTTGTTGCTTCATGTAATCCAAATACATTTGTTTCAAACTGCTCTCTAATCGCAATTATAGAAACATCTTCAATAGCACCCATCTGTCCATATCCAGCATTATTAAACCAAACATCTATTTTGCCATCTTTATCTACTACAAAATCAATTACCTCTTTTATTGTATTTGGTTTTGTTACATCTAAAAGCATAGCATCTTCAAAGCCAAGCTCTTTTAGTTTTTGAACATCTTCTTCTTTTCTAGCTGTTGGATATACTTTTATCATTCTCTCTTTTAAATATAAAGCACACTCAAGTCCTATGCCTGTGCTACATCCTGTAATTACTATATTTGTCATCTTTTGTCCTTAGTATATGATTTGCATTTTTCATTAAATAGGTTGTGGTATATTTTTGAAAAAAATTTAATGCCTCTTTTGTGTCTATAATTTTATCACTTTCACCTAATATTACCTCTATTATAGTGCCTCTATTTAAAATTGACTCTATTTTTTTTATATCCCACTTGTAATAAAGTAACTCTTTTAGTTCATTGCTTGAACCTATTTTAATATATTTTGATAAATCAATACTTGATTTTGGAGAATTAATATTATTTAAAAAATTATCAATATATATTTGAGGATTTTTTTTAAAGTATATAATTTGCATTTTTTTAAATGCCAAATCTCTATTTTCAAAAAAAGCTGGAGAGAGTAAAATTAATCTATCTACTCTATTTTTAGAGTTGTAAACATACTCAAATGCCTTTATTGCACCATAGCTAAAACCAGCAACTGAGTATTGGCTTTTATCTAGCCAAAAATCAAATAGCTCTTCTTCATTTTTCAAAGAAAAACCACTAAAGAACTTCATCTATGCTCTTTTTGATTTCATTGTATGTTATTATCTCTTTTTTGTTTAATTCATTTGATATATATTCAATTGCAGCACTTAATTTTGATAGAGTTGTAGTTATTTCTATTTCAATATCTTTATTAATGTTTTGTTTTGTTTCATCATTTGAAATTGTATAATCTTTTATAATTGTTTCAATTATATTTTCAAAGAGCTTTTTGTCATCTTTTGAAACACTAAATGTATCATTATACTTTTTTTGCAAATATATTACACCACTAAGATATACTTTTGCTAGGTTTATTAATCTGTTTTTACTAATTAAGACTCTATCATCGTTAATATGTATTGGCATTAAAAGTGTTGCTTTATCAAACTTAAAGCCCAGCCAAGTAGCAATTACTGCTTTTGAAGCTTGGTAGTTTGCTTGAATTTGGCGCTCTTGATTTGATAGAGAAACTACTCTCTTTTTGCCATAAACAACTTGGTCTTTTACACTATAAATATCATCTATTTCAAGCAAATCTCTATTCTTTCTAAGAGCATTTAGTGCGGCTTCATTTATTAGAGTTTCAATTGCTGCGGGGCTAAAACCAGCTGTTAATCTTGCAACTTCAGCAATATCAATATTATATTTTTTATTATTTAGATAGTGGTTAATAATTTGTTCTCTCTCTTTTATATTTGGTAAATCTATAAAGACTCTTCTATCAAATCTTCCAGCTCTAAGAAGTGCGCTATCAAGCACATCAATTCTATTTGTTGCACCAATTACAATTACACCACTATTAGAGCCAAAACCATCCATCTCAACAAGCAGTTGATTTAGTGTAGATTCTCTTTCGTTGCTATCAAGCGCATCTCTGCTTTTTCCAACGGCATCAATTTCATCAATAAAAATTATACTTGGTGCCATCTCTTTTGCTTTTTCAAAAAGCTCTCTAACTTTTTTTGCTCCCATACCTGCATATATTTGAACAAAACTAGCTCCACTATTATAAAAAAATGGAACATTTGCTTCTGCAGAAATTGCTTTTGCAATTAAAGTTTTTCCAACGCCAGGAGGTCCAATTAAAAGCACACCTTTTGGCATTCTTATATCTCTTTTTTTATATTTGTGTGGGTTTTTTAAAAAATCTATAATTTCAAGTAACTGCTCTTTAACATCACTAATTCCAGCAATATCTTTAAATTTATACTTGTTGTTATACTCTGGTTTTATGCTGTTTTCTTCTATCTCTTTACTTAAAAACTGTGGTTGCAAATTTATTCCAATACTTTTATCTCTTCTTAGCATATATATTAAAATTGAGAGTATAGAAAGAAGAATTAATATTGCAATATATGTAAGAGCTTTGCTACTTTTTGTATATACTTTTATTGGATATTTTTTAAAAATTTCACTTCTATTGACTGCATCTTTAAATACTTTAAAATTGCCATTTTTTGTATTTGCTACAATATAGTTATCTTGCAAATATATGCTTTCTATTTGATTATTTTTTAAAATATTATTAAACTCTTTTCCACTAATAGTTGTAGTTGTATTAGAAAATTTTAAAATAATATAGATAAATATTGCAATAAAAGCCAAAGAAACAGTAGCAATAATAGGAATTAACTTTTTTTTATCAATAAGTTGCATAGTTACTATCTCTCTCTACCTTTGCTTCATCTACTAAAATCCAGTTGTGTGTTAAATCACTATTAGATTTTACTAAAATATTATTATAAAACTCATCATATCCTCTGTATAAGCCATTTTTTTGACTCTCTATAAGTATAGTTAAATTTTTATTATTTTTCAACCTAAATTGATAATTTTTCTCTTTTATTAGCTGTGTTAACTCTTTGTGGCGCTCTTTTGCAATTTTGCCATTGACTTGTTCTTTAATTTTTGCTGAAGGGGTATTATCTCGTTTGGAGTATGTAAAAGCGTGAATATGAGTTAGTGGTAGCTCTTTTACTCTATCAATTGCCTCTTGCCAAAGTTCACCACTCTCTCCTGGATGCCCTACAATAAAGTCTGTTCCAAGAGCATAGCCTTTAGAAGCAATTTTTTCAAAAAGTTCTAAATCGCTTTTATAACTATTTCGTCTATTCATATACATAAGCATCTTATCGGCAGTATGTTGCAAAGCAATATGTAGATGTTTTGCCATAAATGGCTCATCTAAAAGTTCTAAAAATTCATCTGTAATTTGAATTGGCTCTAAGCTACCAATTCTAATTCGTCTAACACCTCTAACTTTTGAAATCTCTTTAATTAATTTTGCAATATTTAAACCAATATCTTTGCCATAACTTCCTACATTTGTGCCTGTAAGTATAAATTCCCCAAAGCCATTACTTGCTAATTTTTTTATTTGCTCTAAAATTTGAGATATAGGCAAACTTCTAGCATTTCCCCGAACATAAGGAATAATACAGTAACTACACCTAAAATCACACCCTTCTTGAACCTTAATAAACGCCCTGCTCTTGCCAATAAATTCACTTACTACAGTATTGTCAATATGCTCTAAATCACCAATTTGATAAAAGCTACTCTCATTTTTTAAAATTGAATTTATATTCTCTTTTTCAGAGTGTCCCATTACTCCAAAAACTTGTCCTTTATCTAAAAGCTCTTTGCCTTTAGAGTGAGCTCCACAACCTGCAACTATAACTTTAGCATTACTATTTTTGCGCCCTATTGAATTGATATAGCCTCTAACTGAGCTATCTGCACCATTTGTTACAGTGCAAGAGTTTACTACAACAATATCAGCCTCTTCTTCATTAAATGTTAGGCTAAACTCTTTTAGCTTATTAATCATAATTTGTGTATCATACTGGTTGGTTCTACAACCAAAGGTTTTAAAATATACTTTTTTAGACATCACTAACCTCTCTTGAGTCTAGCTCTTTTGGTTTTGGTATTCCGCTATCATGATAAATTGATTGTGTAGGATATGCCAATTTTATATCATCTTCTTGCAATAACTCTTCTATAATTTTAGTTGATATTGTGCTTCTAAGGGTTAGTGTTGCATATGCATTTGTTAAATACCAAACACTAACTTTCATACCATACCCTTCAATAAAGCTAAAAACTCTTGGTTCAACATTTGTATTTTTAAGTTGATATTTGCTTCTTAATTTATTAAGTTGTTTTCTTGTAATATCTGTATAACCTTTTGAGTATTGCTTTGCAATATTTTTAGCAATTGTTGTTGCTTTTGCAATATTTGAATCAAAAGTTATATAAAAATCAATTCCATCCCATACTGTCTTTAAACCAGAGTGAGAGTAGTTTGCAATCATATCTGTAAAAATATAGTTATTTGGCACAAATATAATTCTTCCAGCTCTTCTATTTGTAGTATAAGTTGTTAGGGTAACATCCTCTTGAATTGTTAATCTAAGAAGTGAAATATCAACTACATCACCAACATACTCTACATTACCTCTAACAAATTTTACTCTATCTCCAACATGTATTGCACCACCAATTACAATAACAAACCATCCCATTAAAGACATAAACCAATCTTTCATTGCAATTGCAATACCAGCAGATGCAAAACCTAATATTGTAATTAAGTAGCTAACATTCTCTAAATATGCAAAAAGAAGTGTAATTAAAATAATAGTAATAAAAATAATATTTATAACTTTATTAACTGTATAGTAACTCTCTTTATCAGATAGATACTTTCTTGTTAAAAACTTTAATCCTATAAAAATAATTAAGAAAAATAGAGCAACTCCACCAATATAAGCAGCTTTTGAAAACTCTCTTTTTATATCGCTCTCAATAGTTAATTTAGCCTCTTCAGCCTTTTTTTGGTAAATATCTTTTGTTGTTTTAAAAATATCTTTAATTGTTAAAAGTTGTTTTATCTCATTGTTAATATTATTTAGTTTCTCTTTATCTACTTGGCTTTTTGTAACATTGTATAATCTGTTTAATATATATCTTTTTCTATTTAATTTTGAAATAGTATCATTTAAAAGCTCATACTTTTTTTGATACTTATTTTTTTTATTTTCTAAATCTTTTATGTAAGATAATCCACCAATAATTGCAAATGGATTTGTAATTTTGGGTGCATTATTTAGTTCAGGTGGTGCAATTAGTTTTTTAAATGGATCTTTTTCAAAATTTTTAACTAGATTTATTTTATCCTCTAAAACTTTATACTCTTTTTTTAGAGTATCTAAACTATTTTTTTGCTTAAGAGTTAAACTTCTTAGACTCTTTAGTCTTTTTATTTTTTGTTCAATACTATTTTTTCTATCTATTAAATTCTTGTGAGTTATATAAGCACTATATGTTTTTGTCCACTCATTATCCAATAAATTTGCATTTTTTTTATCTATTTCATTTAACTCTTTAACTAATTTACTTATTTTGCTTCTATTATATTCTATTGTTTTTGAGATAGTTTTATTATCTTCAATTTTTATAGCAGAACTATTTATTTCACTATTAGCATACAAATTAAAAAATAATAAAATTAATAAAGATACTATTTTCATCAACTACCCTCAAACTTTTTAAGCACTTTAATTATAGTATCTTTTGGAATATCTCTTTTTATAATATTTGTTCCAATTTTTCCATTTGGCAGTATAAATGCAATCTCTCCATTTGAGCTTTTTTTATCTAAAAAGAAGTGTTCATAAAAACCTTCTACATCTTTAATTTCAAAATTTGTAGGTAAATTTGATTTAATTAAAAGCTTTTTAATATCATCTGCCTCTTCTTGGCTTAAAAGCCCCAAATTTAGAGCCAACTCATTTGCCATAACAATACCAATAGCAACTGCTTCTCCGTGTAGATATGTTGTATAGTTTGTTAAGTTCTCTACTACATGCCCAAAGGTGTGTCCATAATTTAAAACTGCTCTAATTCCACTCTCTTTTTCATCTTGATTAACTACATTTGCTTTAAGAGTAACAGATTTTGCAATAATTTTAACAATATCATCTCTATTTTCAAAATCTGCTTCTTTTAAAAAGTTGTAAAACTCTCTATCAAACATTACTGCCATTTTAATAACTTCAGCAAGTCCAGCACTAAATTCTCTTGGAGGCAAAGTATCTAAAAATACAGGGTCAATATGCACAGCTTTTGGCTGATAAAATGCTCCTATTAAGTTTTTGCCATATTTGTTATTAACTCCAGTTTTTCCACCAACACTAGCATCTACTTGTGCAAGTAGAGTTGTTGGCATTTGCACAAAATTTATACCTCTTTGATACATAGAGGCAGTAAAACCTGTCATATCACCAATTACACCACCTCCTAGTGCAATTAGAGTAGATTTTCTATCAAATTTAGACTCAAAAAGTTTATCTAAAATATCTAAAACTGTATCAATATTTTTATACTCTTCGCCATCAGGAACTTCTATTACCTCAACTAAAGGTGCTTTAATAACACTCAAAGCTCTTTGTAGATGAAATTTTGCAACTGTTGGATTTGTAACAATTGCAACTTTTGTATTAAATTTTAACTCTTGCAACTCTTGAATGTAAATATTATATTTTTTTGAATCTTTTGCTTCTATATTTATTGGAATAATCATTTTATAACCTATTTTTTAGATATATTTTACTAAAAAAAGGGTTATAACTAGCCTACTCTTCTACAGTAATTAATAGTTTTGGGTGTTTATTTGTTCTAAGTAACAAACTGTCAACATCTCGTTTAAAAAAGGCAAAAAAACTGTTTAAATCTAGCTCTTTTTTAAAAGGAACTACTAGTAAGATATTTTTAGCATATTTAACTGCTTTAATTGGGTTTTTTTTCTGTTGAATTATATTTAATTTAACATTATGAGCATGAGCTAATGTTTCATAATGCTCTATAAACTCTTTGCTACCTTCAAATTTACCATTTGGGTCATACTCTCTTAGTGATAGATTTACCTTTAGTGTTTCTGCAATATAAAATATAATAGATGATATCTCTTCTACAATTCGTTCATCACTCTTAACAACAGTAGCCTCTTTAATATCAGAAATTTTTGTATCTCCAAATATATAAATTAATTTTTTTAAATCATAAAGCTCTTTACTAAAACCATTATATTTTAAACAATTATATGAGAGTAAAATTAAACCTATCTCATGCTCTGTAACATCACTTGCTATTGTATTTTCATCAATATCTATAAATGATATATATGTTCTAATTCTATTATTCTCAAAACTTTTTATTTTATTTAATATCTCAAAATTATTTGGATTTGCAACTCTAATTATTAAACTTTTATTATCAAATTTATCTAAAAAATATATAGCATCTTTTATATAATCAATTGCCCTCTCTCCATCTTTTTCAATATCTAAATATAGATAAAAATTTTTCCCATATGGCTCAGGAAAGATATTATGACTACTCTTTATCTTTTTATAAACAGTTGCTAAAACTTGAGGCTTTCCAACAACTAATATTCTATCTCTTGGTCTAAGCATAGTTGCACTATTTGGCAATATAAGTTTTTCATCTCTATATAGTGCAACTATCTTCCATTTTACCTGCTGTATAGAGCCAATATGCCTAAAAGCATAGGTGCTAGAAAATGGAATACTAATCTCCATTATCTCACCCTCATTAAGTCCAATAGTTTGGGCAGTAACTGGAACATTTGGCAAAAAATCGTATAATCTATTTGAGATAATAGTATTTACATCAACAATATATAAATAGCTATCTCTTATCTCTTTTAGGGACTCTTTAGTATCAAGTGCAACAATTCTAATTTTTTTATTGATTGTTCTAACATTTTTATAAATTACTTTAGACTCTTTCATATCTTCTACAATAATAAATAGAGTTTTATATTTATTAGCCTTGCATACACTTTTGAGTCTAAATAGGCTTGTAGCATCTAAAACAATATAATTTATATTACTGCTACTTTTTTTAACTTGATTATTATCTTTTACTATAACAGTATAGTTATGTTCTCTTAAATTCTTCTCTTCTATGGTATCTATAAATTTCTGAGATATTTTGCCATTAGCAATAATTAATATATGTGCCATATTCCTCTTTTATTCTTTTTTGATAAAATGCTGTTTATAAAACTTAAAGGTATTATAACATAATGAAGTTTCAAATAGATTCAATCGACAAAAATGCAAGAGCTTGTAGTATTAAAACTGCACACTCTACCATACAAACACCTGTATTTATGCCTGTAGGCACAGTTGGTGCTGTAAAAGCACTAGATGCAATAGATTTAAAAACACTTTTACAACCTGAAATTATTTTGGGTAATACTTATCATCTCTATTTAAGACCAGGTGATGAGATTGTTAAAAATCAAGGTGGTTTACATAATTTTACTAAATTTAATAAAAGTTTTTTAACAGATAGTGGTGGTTTTCAGGCATTTTCACTAAGTTCTAATGTAAAAATAGAAGAAGATGGAATACTATTTAGAAGCCATATAGACGGTTCAAAACATAAATTTACACCTCAAAAGGTGCTTGATATTCAATATAATCTAAATAGCGATATTATGATGATTTTAGATGATTTAGTAGCCCTACCAGCTACAAAAGAGAGAGTAAAAGAGTCTATTAAAAGAACAACACAGTGGGCAAAAGAGTCAATTAATTATCACCGAGCCAATCAACAAAAAGGTATTGGCTTAGAGCAAAATATTTTTGCAATTATTCAAGGAGGTATCGATAAAGAGTTTAGGAAAATATCTGCAACCGAGCTTTGTGAATTAGATTTTGATGGCTTTGCAATTGGAGGACTTAGCGTTGGTGAAAGTAACAGTGCTATGTATGATACTGTAGAATACACTACTCTATTTATGCCAAAGGATAAGCCACGCTACCTAATGGGAGTAGGCACACCAGAAGATTTAATAGAAAATATCTATAGAGGTGTAGATATGTTTGATTGCGTAATGCCAACAAGAAATGCAAGAAATGGCACACTATTTACAACATTTGGTAAAGTCAATATAAAATCAGCAAAATTCAAAGAAGATAGCAATCCAATAGATAGTAACTGCCAATGCTACACTTGCCAAAACTACTCAAGAGCCTATCTTAATCACTTATATAGAGCAAAAGAGATAACATATTTTAGATTAGCCACAATCCACAACCTACACTACTATCTAACTCTAATGAAAGATGCAAG
>Ga0256828_1002188_pt1 | contig 11802 bp, 9 predicted proteins | sample CV88metaG_FD_185993 | JGI IMG/M metagenome (GOLD analysis project Ga0256828, IMG submission 185993) | Hydrothermal vent microbial communities from East Pacific Rise, Pacific Ocean - CV88 | ecosystem: Environmental > Aquatic > Marine > Hydrothermal vents | place: Pacific Ocean: East Pacific Rise... | reverse complement strand
ATTCCGCCGGAACTCCAGACGATCATGGATGAGATCACGGCATCCTATGAAGCAATACGGAAAGACCCTGCCTTTCTGGAAGAGCTTGCAGACCTTTACCAGCATTATGTCGGCCGTCCAAGCCCCATCTTCCATGCCAAACACCTCTCTGAAAAGTACGGTACGGAGATCTACCTTAAAAGAGAAGACCTCAACCATACCGGTGCGCATAAGATCAACCACTGTCTGGGTGAAGCGCTGCTTGCCAAGAAGATGGGAAAAAAGAAGATCATTGCCGAAACCGGTGCGGGACAGCACGGGGTCGCGCTGGCAACAGCTGCGGCACTGGTGGGGCTGGAGTGTGACATCTACATGGGTGAGGTCGATATGGCAAAAGAGCACCCCAATGTGGTTCGTATGCATATTCTCGGAGCCAATGTTATTCCGGCAACACACGGACGGCGTACCCTCAAAGAGGCGGTCGATACGGCATTTGAGAATTACCTTAAAGACCCGGTTACACAGCTTTACGCCATCGGTTCGGTCGTAGGGCCGCACCCTTTCCCGCGTATGGTCCGGGATTTTCAATCCATTGTCGGCGTAGAGGCAAGAGAGCAGTTCCAGCAGATGACCGGTAAACTGCCTGACAACCTTGTTGCCTGTGTCGGCGGCGGCTCCAATGCAATGGGGCTTTTCACGGCATTCATTGATGACACATCTGTCGCTATGCACGGGGTGGAACCGGCCGGAAGAAGTCTCGATATCCCCGGAGAGAATGCCGCTACCATTACACTGGGCAAACCGGGTGTCATGCACGGTTTCAAATCGTACATGCTTCAGGATGAGCAGGGAGAACCGCAGGAGGTCTACTCTGTTGCCAGCGGTCTGGACTATCCATCGGTAGGGCCTCAGCATGCCTACCTCAAAGATCTCGGACGTGTCAGCTACGGCACGATCAATGACAAAGAGGCGATCGATGCTTTCTTTGAACTCTCCAGAGAAGAGGGGATCATCCCTGCCATCGAATCCGCCCATGCCGTTGCCTATGCACTCAAACTGGCAAAGCAGCCTGATATGGGAACAATTCTGATCAACCTCTCCGGACGTGGAGATAAAGATATCGATTTTGTGGTGGAGAATTACGGGAAGGATTACGGAATTCCCCAGGAGTGATCGATATCACCCTGCCCTATCGTTCCCATACTATGCGTGGGATGCATATGAGAGTTATTTCCTAAAAACAAACTCTTTTTGTTACCATAGCTGAAGTATGGGTTACCACATATAAACCAGAAGAAAATCTATCCCCCCATATTTGAGTTCAGACACCACTTTTTTAATCTGAAAATCGCCTACACAATACTTCCAGTACCTGTTTTTGCAAGGGTTTATTCAGTTCCGCAATCTTCTTCTCTATCCTCTGTTTAGAAATTGTCCGTACCTGATGGCAAAGCAGGATCGCTTCCTTTCCATTCAAGGTAAAAAGTACTTCATTGGGGTAGATCCTGCGCCCTGCTTTTCGTGAAGTTACAGGAATAACCGTTACAATATCCATCTGATTCTCAATATTGTTTGAGACAACAAGAACAGGACGATGTCCTGCCTGTTCTCGGCCTACTGTCGGATTGAGATTGGCCCAGTAAAGATTAAAATGCATCGGTTTCACCATCGGCATACTTGAAGTCTTCCTGTACCTGCATAATATCTTCCATCACCAATGGGTCATTTGCCATTTTTTCTATCTGCTTCTGGTAATTCTCTTTTTTGATAGATTCTATCGTCTGCTTCAAAGAAGAGGAGACCAGATCGGAAAAATTTTTAAAATGATCCAATACCCCCTCTTCTTTCAATTCTGAAAAAAGATGCTCATCGATTGAGATTGTTTTTCTTACCATCCAACTACCTTTATGCCTACTTTTCATATATATTATCATACTTTAATATCATATGTCAATCATACTATTTTTATCTTGTCGTATACACATGCCATACGTAGAAATATAAATAAACATTATTACCTAAAAACAAACTCTTTTTTATTGCTATAACTGAAGTATGGGTTACGCAGAAAAAATCTATAAATCCTCTAACATGAGCCGTACCGTACTTTCCAATGTATTCAGTTCTTCTGTACACACATTATAGATCGCTTCTGCATTTATATCAAAATAGTGATGAGAAAGAACATCTCTCATACCTTTGATCGCTTTCCAGTCGACTTCACCATACTTTTTCAACAGTTGCCTATTTGTCAATTTATCTATATTTTTAAGACTCTCCCCTATGGCAATAAACAACATACATAAACTGTCCAGCTTTTCCTGCCCGGCAGCAGTATCAAGAAAATAGTCCACACTCTCCACCGGTTCAAATCTAAGCTGTATGGTTACAATGGCTGTATGTATTTGAGAGAGTATCTCTTTTACCAAAACATCATTAGGCACTGATCGCTTCTTCTTCTATATGTTTTTTCAAATACGTATTCATTTTATCACGAAGCTGTACAATATCGGTATGTACTCCCAGAAGTTCTTCTATCTCTATCCGTATACGTGAGAGTAAAAAGAGGTTGGAGTGTTTTAATTTGACAAAAACATCCACATCACTCTTTTCTTCCGCCATGCCACGGGCATAGGAACCAAAAATACCTATCTCCTCTATACCATACTCATGCAGATGCTCTTCTTTATATCTTCGCAGAGAAGACAATATTTTATTTTTACTCAACATTTATGATTGCTCCTCTTTTTGATTTATTATAGCATAGTTGATATAAGGTGCAAAAATAGTCCATTCACCATATACTTTCCAAACTCATTTCATGCTACAATTCCACAAAACAGATACTAAAGGATCACCCATGAAAAAATGGAGTTTGGGATTTAGAGTATGGCACTGGCTCAATGCACTGGTTATTTTCGGCATATTGATCACCGTATTTTTACGGGAGAGCTTTCTCAACAAGCAGACGGTTGCAGAGATATTGACAGAAAAACTGGCAACACTGCACCTGACACTCGGCAGTGAACAGGCCATTACTGTTGCCAAAGCAGTCCGTGCTCCGATGTGGGAGTGGCATATCTATCTCGGCTATGCCCTGATCGCACTGCTGATCTACAGAATCATACTGTTTAAAACACCAAGCGGAAGACGCAGCTATACACATTTGATGAAAGAGAATATCCATAAAAAGATGGTCAAGCTCGGCTACCTTGGTATCTATGCCGCTCTTCTTGGCATTGTGATTACCGGGCTGGTACTCAACTTTCATGACTTGTTTGGCATCGGCAAAACACTCAAACACTCCATCAAAGAGGTGCATGAACTTACCTACTATATACTGCTCTATTTCATACCGCTTCACATCATCGGTGTCTTCGTGGCAGAGAATCAGGATGAAAAAGGCATACTCTCCGACATGGTCAATGGCGGAAAACAATAGCACTTTTGCTATACTTCGTTCCATATTTCACTATGGGACATCGTTTACATGATACAGCTTACCAACCTCTCCAAAAGTTTCGGAGGGCAGACACTTTTTAAAAATCTCAACCTCAAAGTCACAGCCCGTCAGAAGATCGGGCTTATCGGGCGTAACGGAACAGGAAAATCGACCCTTTTCAAACTGATACTCGGTGAAGAGAGTTATGACGAAGGGGAGATCAGTATTCCCAAGAACTACCGCATCGGTACCCTGCGACAACACCTTGAATTTACCAAGCCTACTGTAGAAGAGGAGTGTGCACAGATACTCCCCGAAGATGAACAGTACAACTTCTACAAAATAGAGAAGATCCTTTTTGGGCTTGGATTCACGGCTGAAGACCTTCAAAAAGACCCGTTGAGCTTTTCAGGAGGATACCAGATACGCATCAACCTGGCAAAACTGCTTGCGACAGAACCCAATATGCTGCTGCTCGATGAACCCACCAACTACCTCGACCTCCTCTCTCTGCGCTGGCTCAAACAGTTCATCCGGGAGTTTGACGGAGAGGTCATACTCATTACCCACGACCGGGAATTCATGGATGCCGTGACCACCCACACCATGGGCATACAGCGAAAGGGACTCTTCATGGTCCAGGGCGGTACGAAGAAGTACTACGAGACACTGGCCCTTCAGGATGAAACCTATGAGAAGACACGCCTCAACCAGGAGAAGAAACGCAAAGAGCTTGAAGAGTTCATCGCAAGAAACAAAGCCAGAGCCTCTACCGCTGCACTGGCACAGTCCAAAGTGAAGATACTCGAAAAGATGGAAGAGATGGATGCACTGGAGAGCGAAAGCTCCCTCTCTTTCAGATTCAACTACAAAGAGACTCCGGCAAAAGTACTCTTCCGTGCTGAAGCGCTCGGTTTCGGGTACGATCCGGAACACCCGCTTTTCGAACATTTGACCTTTGCGCTTGAGAACGGGAGAACAGTGGCGATCATAGGGAAGAACGGCAAGGGTAAATCGACCCTGCTCAACTACATTGCAGGCGAACTGCCTCAGCAGCAGGGCACGCTCTCGTTCCACCCCTCCACCACCATGGCACACTTCGGGCAGACCAACATCGAACGGCTCAATACCAAACATACGATCATAGACGAGATCACATCCGTAGACAAAAAGATAGGCATGGCCGAAGTCCGTGCCATCTGCGGGACCATGATGTTTTCCGGAGAACTGGCGGACAAGAAGATAGAGGTACTTTCCGGAGGTGAACGCAGCCGAGTGATGCTCGGAAAGATCATCGCCACCCCTGCCAACCTGCTGCTGCTCGATGAACCGACCAACCACCTCGACATGCAATCTATCGATTCACTCTGTGATGCCATTGAGAAATTCGAAGGCTCTACCATTATGGTCACCCACTCGGAGATGCTGCTTCGCAGGCTTGCCGATGCGCTCATCATCTTCCATAAAGGCGGTGCGGAGTATTTTGACGGGAGCTATGACGATTTCCTTGCAAAGATCGGCTGGGAAGAGGAAGAGGGAACGGCAAAACCCAAAAAACAGAAACCGAAACTTGACAAAAAAGAGCGGAAAAAACGCCGTACCGCCATCATAGAAGAGAAAGCTAAAGAAGCCAAACCTTCCAGAGACGAGATAAAATTCTGTGAAAAGAGACTCGAAGAACTTGAAGTGCTCGAAGAGGAACAGAACAGTGCTTTGGAAGCAGCTTCAAATGCCGCAGACAACTCCGCCATAATAGAACACTCCAAAGCTGTGGCAGAAATCCAGGCAGAGATAGAGGAATTATTTGAGAGGTTGGAAGTTGCTACCGAAGCATTGGAAGGGATCAATGTGAAATATGATGAGAAATTAGTTGAATTGGAATCGCTATAGACTTTCCTGCGCTTCCCTTTTCTGTTTTTTCGCTTCATAGAAATATTTGTCTACACGTGACATCATCTTTTGCCTGCTGTCCCCTTCATGATAAGACGTTACACCAAATGTACAGTGGATCGAGAGATGCTTTTTGAAAATATGCTTTTCTATCAGACGATTTAAATCGTTTGCCAGTTTTTTTGCATTTTCCTCCTGTGTCTCAGGCAGGATCAGAAGAAATTCATCTCCACCCCACCTTCCTAAAATATCACTCTCCCGGACTGCATTTGAGACAAGCCTTGAGAGTTCACTCAATACAGAATCACCCACATTATGCCCATAACTGTCATTGATCTTTTTAAATCCGTCGATATCGAAAAAAACAATACTCAACGAAGTACCATATCGTTTGGAAAGCGCTATCTCTTTGTCAAGCGTAACATCCAGCATATAACGGTTACAGATCGATGTCAAACTGTCAAGATGTGCCAACTCTTTAAGCCTCTTCTCAATACGTTTTTTCTCTCTTATTTCTCGTTTTAAAAGGAAAAGCCATATCGAAGCGGCCAATAGTACAAATATAAACAAGCCAAGCAGCATATAAAAGTATTTGCCCGATATCCTTTGATCGTAATAAACCGTAATCCATCGCTTGTTGATCCTGTCACGCTCCTCTTTCGTAATCGAATCGATTGCTTTATTGATCAGTGGCAGCAGTGATTCATGGGCTTTTCCAAGCATAATGCTTAGAGGAAAATGCTGGGGAATACTGCCCGATATTTTCAGATCATAAAACTCATACTTGTTCAGTTTGTATGCCACGACAGGTAGTATCTCTATGGTTGCAAAAACTTTACCCTCATCAATAAGTTCCAGTGCTTTGTCAATAGACTCTACATAAACTGTCTTGAGCTCAGGATAATATTTTTTCAGAATATAGGCAACCGCATACCCTTCACCTACAGCCACCGTTTTACCCTTGAGCAGATCGAGATTGTCGATGAAACCTACATCGTTTCTCGTTACGATAACAATAGGATAGGTAACATAGGGTTTGGAAAATACAGCATACTCAAGGCGCTTTGGTGTAGGCTGTGTCGCTATGGTCATATCGGCTTTTTGATGCTCGATCTCATCCAGGACTTCATTCCAGTTTTTTACAAGATGACAGTTACTTTTCAGGTGAAGTCTCTGGCGGATCAGTGTCCAGTACTCGAACCCTATTCCAGCCGGTTTTCCCTTCTCAAGCAGATTGAACGGTGCCCATGCCCCAGTCGAAACACACTGTAAAGTATTGGATTGAATGATATTTTTTTCTTTGGGACTCAGGGAAAGTGCCTGTGCGCAGGAGAAAGCGAGAAAAAGAAGAAAGACGATATATTTCATTCTTTTTCCCCTCCTTTTTACGCTTTTAAAAGCATACGATACAAGTAAACTAATTATTTTTCATTTTAACAAAAATTATTTAGAAAAAACTGAAGTCAACTTCTAAACCGCATAGTAGGTAGCCTTTGGATGATGTACTACCAGTGCCGTCGTACTCTGCTCCGGATGGATCTGGAATGTCTCGCTCAGTTCGATGCCAAACTCCTCAGGCTTGAGCAGGTCAAAAATAATACGGCTCTGCTCCAGGTCCGGACAGGCAGGATAACCGAAAGAGTAACGCGCACCATGGTAACGTCTCATACGTACATCCCGGAGTGTGGCACCCTCATCTTCACGCAAGATCCCTAGATCCATACGTATCTGCTTGTGCGCCACCTCCGCCAGCGCTTCTGCAAGTTCAACCGAAAAGCCGTGTACCATGTTGTACTCCAGGTACTTACCCTCATCGTAAAGTGCTTTTTCATAGGCTGAGAACTTCGGGCCGGCGCTCACACAGGTAATAGGCAGAACATCATGGCGTTCATGGCGGAAGAAGTCACTGAGTGCCCGATGGGGCTTTCTACCCTGTCTTGGAAAACTGAAAGCATACTCCGCGCGCCCAATGATATCGGCAAACGGTTCACGGTTGGCATTGGCATCAACATTCCATCCTTCGCTCTCATCAAACACCAGCAGTTCCTGATCGTTGCTTCGCACCGGGTAGTAACCGTAGATGATGGTCGGCTCAAAAAGTGCTTTCTCCAGGAACTCACGTTTGAGCCGTTCATAGGCAGGATAGACCTTCTCTTCAAGCATTTTTTCATATTCTGCTTTATCCATTTTTCCCTTTTTATACCCCCAATGCATCTTGACAACCGTCTTTTTATTGACCCAGTCAAATACCATATTCAGGTCAAGATCCTCTTTTTGCATCACTCTTCTACCCCAGAACGGCGGTGTCGGGATCTCTACTTTTTCAGGCATCTGTATCTCTTCGAACGGAGGAATGACCACCTCTTTTTTAACCTTCTCTTTACGCTCCGCCATATCACCTGCCAGACGCGTATCGAGCCCAACACTTGGATCTGCGTTATACTTTTCAATACGGCTCATGGCGATCACCCCGTCAAACGCATCACGGCAGTAAAAGATCGGCCCTTTGTAGACAGGACGGCAGAAGTCATCGACAAAAGAACGTGTCAGTGCCGCACCTCCCATCAGTACCGGTATCTCCAACCCTTTAGCCGCCATTGTTTCAAGGTTGTCTTTCATTACAGCAGTTGACTTGACCAGCAGTCCGCTCATACCGATGGCTTGAATATTTTGGTTGTCCGCCACCTCCAGATACTGCTCCAGTTCACACTTGATACCGATATTGACCACCTTGAAACCGTTATTGCTCAAAATAATATCGACAAGGTTCTTGCCTACATCATGGACATCTCCCTTAACCGTACCGATCACCAGCGTGGTATCGGTCTCCTTCTCCTGTTTGGTCAGGTAGGGGTTGAGGTAATCTACCGTAGCTTTCATAGTCTCGGCTGACTGGAGTACAAACGGAAGCTGCATCTCTCCATTTCCAAAAAGCTCTCCAATAACCTTCATCGCATCGATAAGTATTTCATTGACGATCCTGTCAGGGTGGATTTCATGACGTACTTCTTCAACCAGAGGGATCATCCGCTCTTTGTCTCCGTCCATCAGCAGTTTGGCAATCTTCTCTTCCGCAGACATCGCTTCATACGCTTCGTCATTCTCCTCCACTTCTACCGTTTTATCCGAAAAGTGTTCAATAAATTTGAAAAGAGATGTATCGTCAGGGTGGAAAAGCAGCTCTTCACATACAGCAATATCTTCCTTACTCATTTTAGCCAGCGGGATAATATGCTTGACGTTGATGATCACCGATGTCATCCCCGCCTTGATACAGTGATGCAGGAAGACAGAGTTGAGGAAAAATCTTGCATGCTTGTCCAATCCGAAAGAGATATTGGAAAGCCCAAGTGTAGAGCCTACTTCAGGATGGCGTTTGTGCAGCTCTTCTATGGCATCACGCGTCTGGATAGCTGCATCACGGTACTCCAGGTCACCTGAACCCACTGTAAACGCCAGCATATCGAAAATAAGATTACGCGGGTCGATACCGTGGCGGTTAACTGCCAGGTCATAGATACGCTCTGCGATACGAAGTTTGTCTTCTTTGGTTTTTGCCATCCCTTTTTCATCGATCACAAGGCAGACCAGCGCACAACCGAAACGTTTTGCCAGACGGCAGATGGCATCGAGTTTCTCTTCTCCGTCTTCCAGGTTGACCGAGTTGATAATAGGTTTCCCGCCTATACGTTTGAGCCCTTCAGCCATCGTATTGACACGGGTGGCATCGGGCATGAGCGGAAGCGCTATTTTCTGGTTATACAGTTCCATCACCGCAGCCATATCTTTGGCACCGTCACGCCCGGCAAACTCTACGTTGACATCCAGGCAGTGCGCACCGTCTCGTACCTGCGCCTGTCCTACCGTAAGCGTCCCCTCATAATCACTGGCAAGTATGAGTTCTCTAAACGCTTTGGACCCTGTGGCGTTGGAACGCTCACCTATGAGCAGGGGAGCGGGTTTTTGAAAGAGTTCTACCGTGTTAAAGAGAGAAGCGATACTGGGTGCTATACTGCCTGTAGGTTTTTTAGGTTTCACCGTACAGACTGCTTTTTTCAGTGCCCCGATATGCTGGGGTGTCGTACCGCAGCATCCTCCAAGAAAACTCACCCCGTCAAATTCGGTAAATTCAAGCTGTTTCTGGGTAAATTCATCCGGCCCCATCGGATAATAGGTATATCCACCCCTGTTTTGAGGCAGTCCGGCATTGGCATGGACCGAAATGGGAATACGGCAGAGTTCAGAAAGCACTTTGAGATGTTTTTTAACCTGGTCCGGCCCCGTACCGCAGTTAAAACCGAGAGAGAGAAGCTCAAACGGCTCCAGAATCGTCACAATCGTTGCCGCATCGGTACCGATGAGCATGGAACCACTCAGTTCGATGGTTACCGAGACCATAATAGGCAGCTCCACTCCCCGTTTGGCACAGGCATCTTCACAGGCATGCAGTGCCGCTTTGATCTGTAAAGGATCCTGGCAGGTCTCCAGCAGGAAAATATCGCATCCACCATCAATCAACCCCAGCGCTACCTCTTGATATCCGGCATACATCTCATCATAGTGGATATGCCCCAGGGAGGGAAGCTTGGTGCCGGGCCCGATGGAGCCAAGGACAAAGCGTGGTTGCTCAGGTGTCGTATACGCTTCACAGATCTCTTTGACCAGTTCGGCACCCTTTTTGGAGAGCTCATAGGCACGTTCACCCATTCCATACTCATCGAGTACCCAGGGCATCGTTCCAAAGGTATTGGTTTTGATCAGGTCGGCCCCCGCCATCGCATAACGTTTATGGATCCGTTTGATCAGGTCTGGTGCCGTGTCGATCAACAGTTCGTTACACCCTTCCTGCTCCTCTCCTTTCTGATCTATCCATGCCTCTTTGGGGATGTCAAGATCCTGTATCTGCGTACCCATGGCACCGTCTATGACTAAAATACGTTCTTTTAAAAGTGTTTTGATTTTTTCTGTTACTGACAAAAAATTTCCTTTATTATAATGTTGTAATTGTAGCAAAGTATGAAATAAAAACGATTAATTCTACAGGCAACTTATTCATATTATAGGATTATAAGCAAGGAGTTGCTATTATCTAACTATAGTAAAAAGCTTGTTGGGAAAGCGTGGAGGACGTAGTATGGGACAGACTGTTAAGAATATCATTACAGGTAAGAGCATTACCAAACCCGATCCTATCGATGCAGAAGTACTGTTTGACGGGGGTGTGATGATCACCGAAACAGATACTGCAGGCATCATTACCTACGCCAACCGGAAATTCCGTGAAATGACAGGATATACCAAAGAGGAGCTGATAGGCTCGCCCCATAATATCAACCGGCATCCTGATATGCCAAGAGCCGCTTTTAAAGAGATGTGGGCGACCATTAAAAGCGGAAAATACTGGGAGGGGCTTGTTAAAAATATAAACAGTGAAGGGAAATATTATCTCGTCATTGTCTGGATCAAGCCGAAATTTGACAAAAACAACAATATTGTAGGATATATTGCCGGCCGGAAAATACCGGACAGGAAAGCAATGAACCAGGCACTTGCACTTTACAGAAAGATGAAAATAACAGAATAGTCTCCCAATGCAAGCGCAAAGATCAACGGCTTTTCACCAACCTCATCAGGACTGCCTGCATTTTTTTCCATGCTTTGATCTCTATCGCAGGGAAACCGGCATAGGTCTTTCCTCCCTCCAGTGATTTGGTCACACCACCTTTACCGGCGATAGTTGTAAATGCTCCAATCTGAAGGTGCCCTGCACTTGCACTCTGTCCACCCATTACAACATTCCTGCCTAAAACAGTGGAACCGGCAAGCCCAACCTGGGCGGCACAGAGCGTATGCTCTCCAATATCACAATTGTGTCCTATCTGGATCAGGTTGTCCAGCTTGGTTCCTTTACGAATATAGGTCGTTCCAAAAACAGCCCTGTCTACTGCACAGTTGGAACCTATCTCTACATCATCTTCAATGACAACATTACCATTCTGGTATATTTTAATATGCTCTCCCTGTCTGGTATGGGCAAAACCATATCCGTCACTGCCTATCACCGTACCGCTATGTATGATGCACCGCTGGCCTATGTGCGTACCATGGTACAACGTTACGTTGGGATAGAGCAGTGTGTTATCCCCCACAACGACATTATCACCCAAATAACATCCTGCCAGAATAGTTACATTTTTTCCAAGCACGACACACTTTCCAAAACGTACGGAAGTATCGATATCACACCCCTCCCCCTGCCGGGGTAGTTCACTCTCCGTACTGATTTTCGGTGCAAAAAGCTTGGATGCATATGCCAATTTCAGATATGCTTCATCGGTAACCAGTGCAATCGTCCCTTCCGGAAGCAGGGAAGCATGCTCCTTGTCTATCAGAACAGCCCCTGCTTTGGTAGAGGAAAGTTGAGAAGCATACTTATCGCCATTGAAAAAACTAAGTTGTGTGGGAGTTGCTTCAGAGAGAGTATGAATACC
>Ga0256828_1002186_pt1 | contig 11807 bp, 23 predicted proteins | sample CV88metaG_FD_185993 | JGI IMG/M metagenome (GOLD analysis project Ga0256828, IMG submission 185993) | Hydrothermal vent microbial communities from East Pacific Rise, Pacific Ocean - CV88 | ecosystem: Environmental > Aquatic > Marine > Hydrothermal vents | place: Pacific Ocean: East Pacific Rise... | reverse complement strand
TACTTGTAGCATTAACTTATGTATTTGGTAGAAGCACAGACGGTATGGCAATAGCTTCAGTTGTATCAGCAATGTTCTCAATTTACCTATTCTTTGATCCAATAGAAATAAAAAAAACTAAAAGAACAAATTGGAGACATAATAAAAACATATAAAATAGTAGGAAAATAAATGATAAACATACTTAATACAAAAAATAATATTAGCCTTGATATTACATCAAGAGGATACATAAAGACAATATTTATAAATAGTTCTATTAGAAACAAAATACACAAAAAAACAGTAGAAAAACTTCGTTCATAGAATAGATACAAAATCAAAGAAACACAACATCAAAATTTTTGGATAAAAACATAATTTCCACTATATGGAAACCTCAAGGATAAATATTGTAAAAATAAGTAAAACACTTCAATAAAGCTCAAAGGAAAATAGTGGTAAATATATGGAAAACAATAGCAAAAGTAGACATAGGAAAAAATGACATAATATTTATGACAAAATGTCTTCATAGTATAGAAGACTATCGACATCATTATTTTATAAACAAGAAATTAAACATGACATCTATATATAATCATAGACAACAAGATAATGAAAAGTTTTGGATAAAGAGTATAATATGATAAATATAGCAAAAATAACAAATGATAAGCTAAAAGAAATAAGAATAGCAAACAAAAAAAAATTTCTATTAGATAGAAGAGATAAAGATAAAATAAATGAAAAGACAAATATAGTAGCAGAATATATAGTTGCAGAAGCATTAGTAGCAGATTGCAATAAATTTTGGGAGAAAAACAATGATAGATAAAATAGTAATACACAAAGGTATAAATAAATATTTAAATAAGAATGTAGAAATAAGACTTGATTATATATCTGCAATATGTGATAACGTAGTAATACCAATTTATTATTATAATCACAAGCAAAAATGTTATCCAAGTAACAATAAATGTACAATGACATTAAAAAGAATCAGGTCATTAGACAAAGACATTATAAACCAAAAGTTAAAAGAACTAGAACAATTAAGTTTTGCAGTAAATTATATATCACTAACAGATAACCTGCATACTCATCCACATAGTTTTATCTGGTTCTCTCAAAAAGATTACGAAGGTTCTTTAAAGCCTGATTATCTAACTGAAAATGCATCAGTAATTGGTTCCAATATGTTGTTCTCATATACAGGTGACTTTTATAGAGCATTACTAAGAACAAAAGAACCAAACGAAAAATACAAGTATAAACAACTAGAAGCAATATATTTAAAAGATTTTGAACCACATTATGATATAGATACATCATTGTTTAAAATCAAATGGACAAAACATGATAAACATACTAAAAACAAAAAATGATGAAAATTCATTAAGTGAATATTTAAAAAAAAAAATTATAAAACATGCTACAAACTATAAACTGTATATGGAAAACCACTATATAATAATAAGTATAGATAGTAACAACTTTTGGTTAAGAGAATAAACAATTGTTATCTATAATTTATAAAAAAAGATTAGAGAGAACAGAAAGTGATAAATATATTCAAACAAAATGACACAATTTCTCTAGGGGAAATAGAATATTTTTCTAGAATAAAATATATAATGCATCGTAAAATAAGAAAAAGAAAAAGAAATAATCTAAGAGTAGAATCAAGATACAATAATGAATCAATAGACCACAATAAATTTTGGTTAAAAATAATAATATAAAAAACAACAACAGGAGAATAATATGACAATAAGAGATTTCGCAAAAGAAGAAACAATAGGTAGAAAGTATCACAATGCAGAAAAAATAACAGATATGTTATTAACAGGTTTTACACGAGAAATACTTAATCCAGCATATAATATTAAATACAAAAAATGGTTAAATAAAATAAAACAAGATCTAAATGCAAAAATAGATATCAAGCCGGTATATAAAAACTATACAAATATAGTACCAGATATGATTGGTGTAGGTGGAGTTGGTTCTAACATTCTTTACATGCTAGAACAAGTTAGACTATATAACTCTCAAAACGAAGACAGAAACTATACAAAACTAGGTTTCTTTGAGTTTGACAATTGGGAAATAAGCAATTTACCTAGAATACCATTTATACCGGAACACACAAGTAAACAAAAATCAATGCTTAAATATGCAGACAATGATCCATTAGAGCAAGACTACAATGATCCACTATTCATCGAAGCTGCTCACAATGAAGAGACTAGACATATACCTATTGGTGCAATGGATCTAAGAACAAGGAAGAATCTATGGGATGCTAGAATACCTTTTATAACAATAACACATAAAGACAACAAACTTGAAATCAAATTGTGCCCAGAGCCAATGAAAGAACTAGACGCAGCAAGAGAAACATATGGAATGATTGATGTAAACTTCTTGTTGCCAGCAACACATTTAGCTGCATTTTGGGTATATAACCTAGCAACAAGAAACGAAAATAGTAAAGTGTACAAACATTTTAAACTTATAGAAGATTATAAAAATCTATACCTTGATGTGAGAAAACAAACAATAGATCAAACTATAGGTAACATAGATTTATATGCACAATCATTATATGTATATAAAAATCTAGCAGACGATTCTTTATTTGATGAAAAAAAAATAAATAATCTTAGACTATGGACATACATACATTTATTTGGCTCTAATGCATCAAAAGAAGGTATAGAAAAAATATATGAGCTTCTTAACAAAGAACAAAAAGCAAACGATAAAGAACAATATATAATGCCAACATTTGACAAGTATCCAGAAGATATATGGAATAAAATGAAAAATACCATATGTTTAACAATAGAACAAAAAGATGTAGATAAATTCTTAGAATGTAAAACATCACAAGAAGTATTTGATCTACTAGAAGATATCTCTCTTTAACAGGAGAGATATTTATCAAATTAATCCATAAAGGTGTAATAATATGATAAATATATTATTGACAAAAGACAAAGTATACTATATTGGAATTATGAATAATAATATAAAATATGCAACGAATCAAATAATAGTAAATAAAAAGATTCTAATAATAAATAAATACAATAAAGACTGTACAGACAATATACCATTCTGGAAGAAAAAACAATGATAAATATACTATACATTAAATCACCAACAACAAAATATGCATATTTACAACTATGGACAATGAATAGAACAAACCATGGGATCTTATTCGTGCAAAATATAAAAGAAGAACAAAACAATTTTAACAAAATAAAGATAGCTAATATCTATATAATAATGATAGATAGAAAAAGTTTTTGGCAAAAAGAAAATAAACTAAATTAGTAACCTACATAAAGTGATACGTGATATAATTTTGTGTAGGTTACTAAACCTAACAAAATAAATAAAAAGGACAAATATGGCAACAATAGCAGATATGTTAAAAGGCAAAAGAAGCGAAGTTCAAACGCAAATAAATCTAGCAACAGCAGAAGATTTAGTTCCAAACATTAAACAAGAAGGAAGCACAGTAATTGCATCAAACAAACTTTTCACAGCAGCGCTAGATACAGCAGTATCAACTAAAGAAGAGATTAAAGAATCAGGATCAGGAGCAGAAATGACAGCAGAAATGATAACAGAACAAGAAATCAAAGCAATTATGGACAACAAAGATGAAATTGAATATCCTAAAGCACTAACAGAAGTGTTTGAACTAGATTCAAATGAAGTAAGTGCAAAAAAAGCATGTAAACTTATTAAAGCACTAGTAAAAAAATACAGAAAATCGTACAGTAACACAAAAGTTAAACCAGAAGGATTTGACTTTGGTACAACACATGAAAAGAAACTTCAAGTGGCATTCAATACAATCAATGAAATCAACAGAAAACTAAATGATCTAAAACAAACAAACAAAGATGCAGGATATGCAATTTACAATCTTGAAGTAGAAGGGCAAAGACTTGTAGCTACAGACACAAGAATGCTAGCTTTCCTTGCAAAAACAGATGAAACCGTAGTGTAGCTATATAGAGTGGTTCTTTAGGACCATTCTATTATATCTACATATATAAGGTACAAATATGGTAAATATAATAAAAACAATACATAAAGATAAAAGAATATACAAAGGAACAACAACTAAACAACTTAGTACATTTAATGTTGGAAAAGATACACTCTTTAGAAGATACAAGCAACAAATAGTATATACTTTTTTTAAAAAAACGATAAACTATATACAATAAACTACATAACTACAAACCAACTAAACAATAAAAATTAAACATAAAAGGATAACAATATGAATACAGCACAAAATATAACACTAAAAAGACTTTTTTTAAATGAACTAGAAAGATTTGTAGACACAAAAAAAGATGATAAAAATATCTTTAAAAAAACATTCTCGCTTGACTATAGTATTTATACAACAAAAACAGAACCAATAGAGCAACAAAAATATAATTATACTGCATTTCCCGATATCAAAATGATACCATATAACGTAAAAGGTATAGAAGGTATGATCTCGCTAGTTAACGAAATGATACAACTACATGAATTTTTTGGAGCTTTGGTTCTACTGGATAGCAAAGAAGATACTAGAAAAGCACCATACAATATTTTAAGCTATACTTTTATTAGAAAATTACAAGAAAATATAATAAAGATACCAAAAGAAGTAAAAGTTATAATATATTTACACAAAGACAAGATATCAGAAAATATAATAAAGCAAACAGAAGAATATCTTCTAAATTTAGAACTAAATGAAATAAGCTCTGAATCAAAAGATGATGATACAGAAAATAAACAAAAAGAACCAACACTATTGCTAAAAGCACCAAAAGAATGGGAAGATACAGATAATGATATACATTTATCAGATCTTCATATAGAAATAAAAAAAAAAGAATTAAGAAATGTATCAAAAACACAACATATAGATATAGAAATGATAAAAAATGCAGAACTTGTATATGAAAATGAACAAGTAAAACAATTACTTAAAGAAGGTAATTGGTGTGTAGAAATGGGTGTAATAGATCTCGGAGGAACAATTGCTCCAGCATATGGTATTTATAAGCACAATAATAACATAATTGAAGATATAGTATGTGTTACAAAACATCCAAATATATCATCAAATGGTTCTAACTATTGTACAGGTGTAAATGGCAAAACAACAATAAAAGGTGTATCAGAACTTAGCTATGGAAACTTATCATCGCCAATGAATATAAACATATGGCATAAAGATTCATTCTCAATAGCAAAAGCATTTCAAAAAGTATATTGGGATCTGTTATTGTCTATAGAGGTATAGAATGGTAAATATAATCAAAACAATAAACAAAAAAGAGCACTTATTTATTGGAAAATTAACTGAGAAAATTAATTTTTACAATAAAACAAACTATGATTTAAAAAAATATAAAAATAAATATGTATTTAGAATATTTAAAAATTAAAAGATAATAAAAAAAGAGTAAAACATGGATAATACAAGAATTGATTTAGAATACATAAACGACTTAAAGTATAAATTGATTGATAAAAAAATAGATAACATAAAACACAAATATGAAGCAACAAATATGCTTGAAGACTTACTTGTTAAAACACAAATGTTGAATATAGTATCAGAATATAATATCTCTAATAATTACACACATATACAAATATATATACACAACAAAACAAACACAGAAGTAGAACAATTTATGTATATATATATGCTAATAAATAAAGTAAGACAAAAACCAAGACTAAATAATGAGATAGCATCAATAAAAAACAAAATAGACAAAGAAGTAATAGACAAAACTTTCTTTGTCATACTGTCAAAAATAAATAATATTAGCTTAAATGACAACAATATAGATAGTATATTTCAAGGAAATAAATTAACAAAAACAAACAAGACAAAAATGAATATATATAATATATTAATGCTAGTTACAAATATACAATATCTTGATCCACAACATTATGTTGTTAAACATATATTCGACAAAATATTGTATATTGATGATTCGATGGAACTAGCATATATACAAGACATAACATTAACATCACATAATGCTATAAAATATCAGTATAATCTAGAATATCCATTAACAATAGCATTATTGCATGATTATTTCAAAAAACATATCAAGTCAAAGTACAAAGATAAATATCTACAAATGTGTATTGAATTATTTGAACCAAAAAAATCAAGTAAACATACAAACCAGCATGTAATAAATTATCTAAAAATCGTATATACAAACAATACAAATATGCTAAGAACAATAAATAAAATAGAAAAAGAACAAAAGGAAATACAAAAAAATGACAACAACTAAATATTTATATAACATAGAACCAGAGGTATTCTGGCATGAGCCATATCATAAGGCATTAAAGATAAAATTAGAAGCAGGAGAAAAATTCTATAGTGAACTATTAGAAAAACAAGAAAAAGCATACAAATCTGGTTCTACATTTGATAGCTTGTATCCATTAAGGAAACAAATAAAAAAAGTAGAAGATGCAATAAAGCATAATAAAAAATTATTAGAAGAACCAAATCAAAAATAAAAGGATAAAGCATGATTGAAACAGCAGCAACACTATATGTGTGGATGCATTATTTTATACCATTTGGTATATTTGTAATGTTAATACTACTTGCAATGTACTTTAATCGTCAAGATAAAAAAGACAATATGGAAAGACATAAAAAAGAAACAGGATGCAAAGGATCTTTTAGGATAGGCAAAAGAAACATATTCAAAGGTATTATGTTTGGAGAACCAGAATATGATACAGAATATTACTGTTATAAATGCAAAACTTGGTTTAAATAAACAAAGAAGGATAATACATGAAAATGTATCAATATGCATGGTATTCATATGAAGAATATGATGATGAACTAGAAGAATGGATCACAAACCACGACAATCCAAACAATTGGATAACAGAAGAAAGATTACTGCAAGACAATGATGCAGCAACTATTGAGGAAGTAGACTTATCAATGTATAATGTAAAAGAAATAAGCAGTTTAGACGAAATAGAAGAGCACAATAGAAGAGAAAAAAGCAAACAAAATTGTAATAAAAATTGCAATGGACAAACTGACAGCAAGCAAAACTACAATAACTATAATAACTACAATCACAACAAACAGAAACAAGCTATCAATAAAAAACAAACAATAAGTCTAAACTTTAAATGCTAGAACAACAAATAAAATTAAAAAGGAAATAAGTAATGAAATTTAAACAATTTAGCAAAGCAATCAAAAAACAATTCGACAAAATGACACAACAAGGTAAACTGTATAAAACAAATACATCAAAAGATGAAATTTGGGATACTTATTTAAAATCATTTTCAGAAGGTACAAATCCAATATATAGAGAAAGAACAGTACATGATTGTAACTGTTGTAAAAACTTTATAAGAGATGTAGGTAATGCTGTAATTATCAATGACGATTATTCTTTAACATCTATTTGGGATATCAAAATCAATGATGAGACATACCAAGCAGTTGCTGATGCTATGTCTCAGTATGTTAAAGATAAAGAGATTGCTAGAATATACACACATTTTCAAAAGAAAGTAGGTTTAGAGAAAAACATACAACTTCTTGACGACAACTCTACAATCACTTGGGATCACTTCCATTGTGAAATACCAAGCGAATATATAACACAAAATGGTGGTGAAATCATTAGTAAAGCAGAAGCTATGGTTAAAGTATTCAAAAGGGGTATATTAGAAATTACACCAAATACCATAAATGATGTTATTGATTTAGTAGAAAATGACAATCTATACCGAGGACAAGAACATCTTAGTAATCTTAAGTCATTCAAAAGATTGCAAGATAAGTACAGAAAATGCAACTCAGAAAACTTCTTCTGGAAGCATTATAAAGAGCAAGGAAGTACGATTAGAAACTCTGTTATAGGCACACTTCTTGTTGATTTATCAGAAGGTAAACAGCTAGAGATTGCTGTTAAATCTTTTGAAGATAAAGTTTCTGGTTCTAATTATAAAAGACCAAAAGCTCTTGTTACTCCAGCTATGAAACAAAATGCTCTTAAAAAAATCAAAGAGTTAGGTTTAGAAGATAGTCTATCAAGAAGGCACGCTAAACCAGAAGATGTATCTATAAATGATGTAATATTTGCAGACAGAGGTACAGCTAAAGTTATGAAAGGAGAACTTGAAAGTTTACTAGATGTAAAGACAAAATCAAATACTAAAGGTAATACAGAGATAACTATAGAAGATTTCATCAAAGATGTAGTACCAAATGCTACAAAAATAGAAGCATTAGTTGAGAACAAGCATTCAGGTAATTTTGTAAATATTCTTGCACCTATTCATGAAAATGCACCATCAATTCTACAATGGGATTCTAATTTTACTTGGAGTTATAACGGTAACTTTGCAGATTCTACTATGAAAGAAAGAGTAAAAGATGCTGGTGGTAAGGTAGATGGGGTTCTTAGGTTTTCAATTCAATGGAATGAAGAATTAGAAGATAGAGAAAACGATTTAGATGTTCATTGTAAAAATACAAAAGGTTGTCATATTTACTATAATAAGAAAAGAGGTTGTGATTGTGGTAAATTAGATGTAGACATTAGAAGACCAGGCTCTAAAGTAGCTGTTGAAAATATAACTTGGCAATCTATTCCAAAAGATGACGAATACAAATTTTATGTTAATAATTTTTCAGGTGTAAACAAAAAAGGTTTTAGAGCTGAAATAGAACTAAATGGTGATGTTTATGAATTTGATTATGATAAACCTGTTACATCTAATGTAACAGTTGGTATTGTAGAAATCAAAAATGGTAAAATGACATTAGATGCTAAATTACCTGTTGGTTCTTCATCTAAAGAAATTTACAATTTGAATACAAATGAATATCATAAAGTATCTATGATGATGCTCTCTCCAAATCATTGGAACGATCAAGAAATCGGTAATAAACACTACATGTTTATACTTGATGGTGCTAAAAATCCAGATACAACAAGGGGGTACTACAATGAATTCTTAAGCAAAGATCTACATAATGAACGAAAAGCATTTGATTTTATTGCTGATAAAATGCAAGTAGAACCAGATGATGAACAATTATGTGGATTAGGATTCTCATCTACATTAAGAGCTAAATTGAATGTTAAGGTTGATGGAAGACCTTATACAATTAAATTCTAATAGATACCTTTAAATAGGTATTAAAGACAAACTTAAAACATAAAGGACAAACAATGGAAAAATTATTTATAAAAGCAACAAGAAGTAAGTGGAGATTTCAAACAACAAGAGGACATATATCAGTAGAAGAGTTATGGGATTTGCCACTAAAATCGAGAATAAACTTTGATTTAGATACAGTAGCAAAAACTATAAATAAACAAGTAAAAGAAACTGAAGAAGAATCTTTTATTACAACCACAGCAAAAGACACAGAACCAAAAGAAAAGCTTGAACTTGTAAAATATGTCATTTCAGTCAAACTACAAGAAGCTAAAGACAAACAAGATGCACAAGCAAAAGCTGAAAGAAAGCAACAAATCCTTAAATTACTTGCTGAAAAAGAAGTAGAGGGACTTAAAGCAAAATCAAAAGAAGAGCTACTAAAAGAGCTTGAAGAGTTGAACTAAGGAGAACAAACAATGGAAATATTTAAAAAGAACGAATATGACCAAATTATAGGTGTGAATACAAAATTCATTATTGGTAGTGTAGTAAGTATTATTGTGTTGATTACAGCACTACTAAGCTTTTATACTATAAAATCTGGATATGTAGGTGTTCTATCTACAATGGGTAAATATCATAAAAGTGAAGTAAATCCAGGACTTAACTTTAAGATACCATATATACAAAGTGTAACAGTGTTCAATACTAAATCACATGTCGTAAACTACAAAGGTGCAAAAGATCTACCAGACACAGAAGATATTATCAATAAGCCTTATATTGTGGTTCTAGATAAGAACAATCAAAATATCGTGATTGAGCTGTCAGTACAATATCAACCAGTAGCAAGTGAAGCATCTGAAATTTTAACACAATATGGTAAAACATACTTTTATAAAGCGATCAATCCTATTATTAGAGAAGTAGTAAGAGATGTAATTGGAAAATATGAAGCAGAAACTATTGCTTTAAATAGAACAGCTATAGCTACAAAACTTAAAGATACACTTATTAATAGATATAAAAATAATCATCAATTCTCTATTTTGGAAGTGTCTTTAAGAAACATTAGATTACCTAAACTGATTACAGATAAGATTAATCAAGTACAAGTCGCCAAACAAGAAGAGCAAAGATTAGCTAGAGTAGCACAACAAGCTAAAAAACATCAAGAGATTAAAACAATTGAAGCAAATACAAAGCTTATAGAAGTTACAACAAGAGCCAAAGCAGAAGCAGAGAAAAAGAAGATTGAAGCAGATGCTAAAGCTTATCAGATTTTAACAGAAGCTAATGCTAAAGCGAAAGCTAATGAAGAAATTGCCAAATCAGTAACACCAACATTAATTAAATATAACCAAATAAATCAATGGAATGGCTCATATCCATCTACTTATATGGGCAATGGATTTAAAAATGATGTTATCTTAAATATGAGATAAATAATATATAAATCAATATAAGGAGGTTAATATGAGACGACTATGTGCATAAATATAAGATGAGCTTTTATGCTCATCATAAATATATCATAAAGCTTATATTGATAGGTTTTTAATATATTTTAAAAAGAAAAGTAATGTTAAATGAAAATAAAATAGAAGAACTAGTGGAAGTAATAAATAAAAGCTTTAACTGCATCACTGATGTTGAATTTTGGTCAGTAAAACAAAAAAAGAAAAATTATAAAACTGAGGTACAAATAGGTATCATCAATGTTGATGATAGAATAGATAATGTGCATATATTAGATAACAATAAACATAATCTTGAAGATACACTTAAGAGTATCAATATAAATGTTGTAAGTAAACCTATATTTAAGCGGGAAGATGCATACCCAGATGGTACATCTTATTATAGTCTTAGATTTATTATAGATAAAAGCCAAGAAGGATAACAAATGACAAGAGAGCAATATCTAAAACACAAAGAAGTAATGGATTGGTTCTATAATCAACCAGAAGGTACAGAAGTATGGTATAAAATAAGACAATGGGATAAAACTTCAACTCCGAAATGGTTTGAAAAATACATTTATATTGTCAATGATAAATATGCTGAATTTAGAAAAGCTATAATTGATGGAGAAACTATCCAATGGGAACGAACTGAAAACAATTGGATAGATCTACCAAAAGATTATGATTTTATAGAAGCAGGACAAAATGGTATAAAGATAGAAGAATATCGTATAAAACTAGAAGAACCTAATTTTAAAGTAGGTGATTGGGTAAGAGTTAAAGAAGCTCCCGATGATGTTTATAAGATAACAGACATCGATGGTAATGAAATATATGGAAAAGATTATATAGGGTATAACACATCAGAGCAAATTGAATTATGGGAACCAAAAAAAGGCGAAAAAATATGGGTATGGAATAATTACTGTACTCATCCATATTTAGCAACTTTTGTAACAATGGATGGTGATATGTATTGTACTAGTGAAAAACTATGTGGTAATAGTTATTGGGATAATTGTGAACCATTTACTGGTGAACTGCCTACTAAATATAAGGATAAATAAATAAAGGAAAAAATTATGGGATTAGATATGTACATATTCAAGCTAACTAAAAAAGTAGCTG
>Ga0256828_1002185_pt1 | contig 11810 bp, 16 predicted proteins | sample CV88metaG_FD_185993 | JGI IMG/M metagenome (GOLD analysis project Ga0256828, IMG submission 185993) | Hydrothermal vent microbial communities from East Pacific Rise, Pacific Ocean - CV88 | ecosystem: Environmental > Aquatic > Marine > Hydrothermal vents | place: Pacific Ocean: East Pacific Rise... | reverse complement strand
TAGGTTTAAGCCTCTCTACCCATTAACACTTTCGTGCAACCTATTCAAAGGATTGGTAGATGAGAAATGTCGTAATAAAATACGAAGCAAAATTATATCAAAAAAAAATAGATTTTTGTAGTCAAACGAGAATAAAAAAGAAAAAAAGGGATTATTTCATTATAAGGTATGGGACCCCTATAATAATTGTTACTAAAATAATCCCAATTGCTAAAACTTTTAATACAAAACCTGTTCCAATTTCCATTGGCTCTTCATTTTCATTTTCTATATTATTAGGTTCTTGTGCCATATTGATCCTTTATTTTTATTCTACAGTTACAGATTTAGCTAAGTTTCTTGGCATATCTACATCATTACCAAGTCTAATACTAATTTCCATAGCTAATAGTTGTGTAATTACCATCATTTCATAAAATTCTAACATATAATGGTTATATTGATTTATTTTTATAAAATCATCTGTTGTTTCAATCTCTTCACAAGAAATAGTTAAAATAGTGCTATCTCTGCTTGAAAGTTCTTCAATATTTGATTTTGTTTTTTCAAATAGTAAATTTTTACTTAAAAGAGCAATAGTATAAAGCTCAGGGTCAGCTAAAGCAATAGGTCCATGTTTCATCTCACCTGCAGGATACCCTTCTGCATGAAGATAGCTAATCTCTTTTAGTTTTAAAGCACCTTCAAGAGCTAAAGGGAAAAACACATCTCTACCTATGAAGAAAAATCCATGTCCATGAAGATATCTTTTTGATAGTCTTTTTATTTTTTCATGTAATTTATCATTTACTTCACAAGCTTTACTTACTTGCATGATAATATTATTTTCATTTTTATTTCCTAAGTAATTTGCAAGTAACCATAAAACCATTACTTGAGTAGCAAAAGCTTTAGTTGAAGCAACCCCTTTTTCGATACCAGCTCTTGTTAGGATTGTTTTATCAGCAAGTCTAACTATTGAAGAATTATCTACATTACAAATAGCTAATGTTTTAAGTCCAGCATTTTTTGCCATTTTTAGTGCTTCTAAAGTATCAGCAGTTTCACCACTTTGAGAGATTACAATAAAAAGTGTATCTTTATCTAAAATAGGATCTTTGTATCTAAATTCACTTCCAATTTCTACTGAAGTTTTAATTCTTGCATTTCTTTGGATTAGATAACTTCCTACCATTCCTGCATGATAACTTGTCCCACATGCACAAATTGTAATATCTTTTATTCCATCAAAAAAAGATTTCTCAACCTCTTCAAAATTTACTCCATTTTCATCTATTCTACCTATTAGTGTATCTTGTAATACAGTTGATTGCTCATAAATCTCTTTTTCCATAAAAAATCTAAAACCTTCTTTTTGAGCAAATTCTTTATTTTCTGGTAAATTTGTCCATGAAAGAGATATCTCTTTATTATCTCTAAATAGATGAATTTGATTATCTTTTACATATCCATAATCACCATCTTCTAAATAAATAACCTCTTTTGCTTTACCAATTACTGGAGCATCACTACTTGCAAAGAAAATCTCTTCATTATTTTTAGCTATTAAAAGAGGACTTCCCATTTTTGCAAAAAACATAGTATTAGGTTCTTTTTTTGTAAGAAGAAGTATTGCATAAGCTCCATGAAGTTGATTTAAAGTAGTTTTAAAAGCTTCAAAAGCATCATTTTTTAAATTGTATTCAAAAAGTTTAACAATACTTTCTGTATCTGTTTGAGATAAAAAAGAAACCCCTTTTTTTTCAAGTTTTTGTTTAATTGATTGGTAGTTTTCAATAATTCCGTTATGAACTACTGCACTAAATTCAGCAAAATGGGGGTGTGCATTTATTTCAGTTGGTTTTCCATGAGTTGCCCATCTTGTATGAGCTATCCCTAATCCATAGCCATCAACTTGAAAATCTTTAGCTTTGTTTTCAAGATTTATAATTTTACCAACTGCTTTAAAAGAGTAAAGCTCACCATCTTTTATAATAGAAAAACCTGCACTATCATATCCCCTATATTCAAGTTCTTTTAGTCCATCTAATAATTGTTCTTTAATATTATTTTTACCTATATACCCTACGATCCCACACATAAATTACCTTTATTTAGAGTTTTTTAGAAATTATACTGATTTTTCAGCTTTTTTTGCTTCTTTTTTTCTCATTTTTACATAATCGTGTAACAATTTGTATTCATCTGGAGTAAAATATCTCCAATTTCCTGGTTTTAAGTTATTTAAACTTACCCATCCATAAGAAATTCTTTTTAAATCAACTACTTCTCTATCAAAATTTGCAAAAAATCTTCTAAGTTCTCTATTTTTACCTTCTGCTATAGCTACTTTTAAGGTAGAATAGGTTGGTGTGTTTTTTATAATTTCAAAATTTATAAAAGGTTGAAGTTCTAATTGAGTTATTTTACTTTCATCATGAGCTCCTTTTTTATTATTAAGCTCAACACCTCTTTTCATTGCTTCTATAATATTTGGAGTAATATCCCCTTTTATTTTTATTTTATATACTCTTGGTAGGTCTGAATTACTTAACATATCTACAATATCTACAGCATCACCAAGGATAAGTAGTCCTTCAGAAGCATAGTCTAATCTTCCAACATATCTCATTCCTCTAAATCTTGTAGGAAGTGAATGGTATATAGTTTTTCTACCTCTATCATCTTTTTTAGTTACAAGTTCCCCTTTGGGTTTATTGTATACAATGAATGTATAGTTTCTTTTTTGTGTTACTGGAACACCATTTACTTTTACTTTATCACCAGCTTCAATATCTGTAGCTGGATTATCACATACAACACCATTTACTTTTACTTTTCCATCGAAAATTAGTTTATCTGCTTCTCTTCTTGAATATTTTGTATGGTGAGATATAAATTTATTTAGTCTCATTTTTTTCCTTTTTTAGATAATTATTTATGGTTTTAAAAAGTGGGAAAAGGTATTTTGAAGTTTTAAATACCTTTATTTAATACCAGCTTCTACTAAATCATGGATATGTATAACACCAATAATTTGATTATTTTCAATTACTGGTAAAAGTTGTATTTTATTTTTTTCCATAAAAGCTAATACATCACTTGCTAAGATATCACTATCGATAGTTTTTGGATTTTGTGTAGCAAAATTTATAGCTTTTGCATTTAAATCGAAATCATCTCTAAGAAGAGCTCTTCTTAAATCACCATCACTTAATATAGCCTTTACCTTTCCATCTTCTACAAATAATAGATGCCCAATTTTTCCTTCAGTAATTTTTACAATAGCTTCTTTTAAAGAGATATCTTTCTTTGCAATTGGAAAATCTTTTTTCATTAAATCTTTAACTTTTATAAAAAGAGCTTTTCCTAAAGCACCACCTGGATGAAATGATGCAAAATCCTCTTTTGTAAAATTTCTTTTTTTCATCATACATACAGCTAAAGCATCACCTAAAGCTAATGTAAGTGTTGTAGATGTTGTAGGTGCAACTCCAAGAGGGCAAGCTTCTTGATGGATAATAGTAGGAATAAATGCATCAGAGTATCTACCTAATGTAGAGTTTTTGTCTCTACTCATTCCAATTAGTGGGATATTAAATCTTTTGATATGGGGTAAAATTTTAGCTAACTCTTCACTTTCTCCTGAATATGATATAGCTAAAACACTATCACCTTTAGAAATCATTCCTAAATCACCATGAAGAGCTTCAGTAGGGTGTAAGAAAAAACTACTTGTTCCTGTACTTGCAAATGTCGCAGCCATTTTAGCACCAATAAGTCCAGATTTTCCAACACCTGTAATAATTAGTTTACCTTTTGTATTTTCTATAATATCAAGAGCTTTAATAAATCCATCATCAATATCACATTCAACTAAAGCTTGAGCCTCAATATTTAAGACATCTTTTGCTATTTTTTTAAAATCCATAAATAAATATCCTTTTTTTCTTAATATTATATCAAAAAAGTGTTAAAAAAGGGTAAGTTAAAATTTTTAGAAAAATATGATAGATAATTTGATATTATTTTACAATTTTTTTAGAAGGATATAAATTGAGAGTTCTTTTTATTGGTGATATAGTTGGTAAACCAGGTAGAATAATGGTAAAGCATCATTTACCAAAGATAAAGAAAAAGTATAATATTGATGTAGTGATAGCTAATTATGAAAATGCAAGTCATGGCTATGGTATAACTCCTAAAAATTATAAAGAGCTAAAAAATGCAGGAATAGATATAATGACAGGAGGGAATCATTCTTTTGATAAAAAAAAAGAGATAGAAAGTTTATTTGAAGGTGAAGCTATTCTAAGACCATTAAATATGTATAAAGAGATAAAAGGAAGTGGGGTATATATCGATAAATCAAAAAATTTAGTAGTAATTTCACTTATGGGGCAATTTGGAATGCCTATTTTTGATAATCCATTTAGAATAATAAAAGAGGAGATTAAAAAATATAAAGGATATAATGTTTTTATAGATTTTCATGCTGAAAGCACAGCTGAAAAAAGAGCGATGTTTTTAATGTTAAAAGATAAAATTGCAGCTCTTGTAGGGACTCATACACATATTGGAACAGATGATTTAATTATAGATAAAGCAGGATATCTTACAGATATAGGGCTTACAGGTTGATGTGATAGGAATGAGTGAAATTGAACCAATTGAGAGGTTTCTTACAGGATTTTCAAAAAAATTTGATGTAATAGATAATTGCAAAAAAATATTTCAAGCAGTGGTATTTGATTTAGAAAATAATGTATGTAAAGATGCATTTAAAATTAAAGCATATGATTTTGAAGAAGAGTTTGTATCTCAAATAGGGTTTAAAATATGAGTGGATTTGAGCTCTATATTAAATTAAGAGAGAAAAATTTATTAAGTAATAAGCCAAAATATTGGTGGCCAAATGTGGGTAGTATTTGGTGTTTAGTTACAACTATTTTAACTCAAAATACAAAATGGGGAAATGTAGAAAAGAGTATGCAAAATTTAGGAGAGGTTAGTTTAGAAAAATTAATAGAGATTGATGAAAACTATTTATCTTCATTGATAGCTCCAAGTGGATTTAAAAATCAAAAAGCCAAACGATTAAAACTTTTAGCAAAAAATATTATTGATGAATTTGGAGATTTTAAAACTTTTAAGGAAAATGTTTCTCGAGAATGGCTTTTAGTCCAAAAAGGGATAGGGCCAGAGACAGCTGATAGTATTTTGTGTTATGTTTGTTTTAGGGAAGTAATGGTGGTAGATAAATATACTCAAAAACTGCTTAGTAAAAATGGATTAGAGTTTTTTGAATATGATGATATTAAATTTTATTTAGAAAATGAGATTATTGATAATTGGGATAGTATATCTATAGAAAATGAAAACGATTTAAATCTTTGTTTTGCGAGATTTCATGGTATGATTGTTGAATTTATGAAATTAAAAATGATATAATTAAGAAAAAAAAGGAGCCGAGAATGAAAAAACTATTATTTGTAGTTTTATTTGTTAGTTACATGTTTGGTTTAGATAGTTATTCAACATTACCAAGTGATGAAAAAGCTGTTGTAAACAAATTAGAGACTATTTTAGGGATTAATCAGTCAAATGCATATAGATTATTTAAAGTGCATTTTAAAGTATATTTAGAGGATACAGAAAATTGGACAATCCATTGGATTGATAATACAGACCCAGCAAATGATGCTTTAAATGAATCAAGTAAAAAAACAGCATTTATGACAATTTTAACGGATGATAGAATTATCAATATGTCTATTGTAAAATATCCAAATATTAAAGTTTTATTTATCTATAATATAGAAACTTTACCAAGACCATCAGCAAAAGTTTTAGCTAAATTTGAAAAACTTAAAAATGATTCGAAGTTTGTAAAGAAGAAAGAAACAAAAACTTATGCTTACTTTAAAGAAAGTGGTTACATGAGTTATGTAAATATTTTAGTTAAAGATGGAGCAGGGGCTATCCAATATGTGGATGCTTATACATTTAAATTAAAATAAGCAATAGGGTCTTTTATCCCTGCTTTTTTAAACCCTTTTAATCTTAATCTACAACTATCACACACTCCACAAGCTTTATCTTCATTTTTATAACAACTCCAAGTTAGTTCTAATTTTACACCAACTTCTATAGCTTTTTTAACAATATCTTCTTTTTTTAAATGGATAAGAGGAGTTTTTATAGTTATATTTGTTTCATCTTTTGTTCCTAAATTTATAGATTTTTGCATACTTTCTATAAAATTTTCTCTACAATCAGGATATCCACTGCTATCTTCTTCAACTACTCCAATAAACATAGCTTCACATTCTTCTTTTTCTGCAATAGCACCAGCAATAGATAAAAATATTCCATTTCTAAAAGGAACATAAGTTACAGGAATACCATCAGTTAGTCCAGTAGTAGGTACATCTATAGTTTTATCTGTTAAAGCACTTGCACCTATTTGAGAGAAGAAATCTAAATCTATAATATATTTTTTATCAATATTTAATTCATTACAAATTGCATTAAAAGCTTCTAATTCTTTTTTTTGTGTTCTTTGTCCATAATTAAAATGAAGAGCTACAATTTCATAACCTTCTTTTTTTGCAATATAAGTTGTTGTAGTACTATCCATACCACCACTTAAAATACATACAGCTTTTTTCATCTTTTTCCTTTAACTTTTATATAACCTAATTGTATCAATTTTTGATAAATTTTACTAACTATTTCACCAGCAGCACTTCCTCCATGTCCTCCATGAACTATCATAGCAGTCACTACATATTGAGGGTGTTTATAAGGTCCATATGTAGTAAGCCATGCATGTGATCTTTTCCAATATGCAAGTTCATCTTCTTTTTTTCTTTTTTTTACATCTTGAGGGATAGAGTGAACTTGTGCTGTTCCTGTTTTTCCTGCGATATCGAATGGTAAATCGATAATATGTTTTGTAGCTGTTCCACCAGGAGCATTACATACTTGCCACATACCTCTTCTGATTAAAGGAAGAAGCTTTTTCTCTTTTGGAGTTAATACATCTTGTAAAATAGGTTTAATAGGTTTATTAGCTACACTTTTTACTATTCTTGGAATAGGTAATTTTCCAGTAGCCATTAGTGCTGTATTGACTGTAGCTTGAATAGGAGTAACTAATACATATCCTTGTCCAATAGATGCATTTAAAGTTTCTCCAATAAACCAAGCTTGATGATATTTTTTGAATTTCCACTCTTTGTTTGGCATTAGACCACTTCTTTCGTTTGGTAAGTCTATTTTAGTTTTTTTGCCAAATCCCATTCTTTTAAGGTTTTTGGCTATATAATCAATTCCTAATAAAAGACCAATTTTATAGTAATAAACATCTACACTTCTTTTAATTGATTTAAAAATATTGACTTCTCCATGTCCTCCAGGTTTCCAGTCTCTAAATCTTCTTTTTCCAATTTCTATGTATCCTGGGCAAAATACTTTTTTATATGGACTTATTTTTCCACTTGCTATTGCTATTAAGCCTAATGAAGGTTTTATAATAGACCCAGGAGGATAAACACCAGTAATAGCTTTGTTTAGAAATGGATTAAAATTATTATGAATTAGTTGTTGCCATTCTTTTTTTGAGATACCTCTTACAAAAATATTATTATCATAAGATGGATAGTTTACCATTGCAATAATTTTACCATCAACACTCATAACAATAATAGTCCCTTTTTTGTTTGAATCTTTTAAAAGATTAAAAATATATTTTTGAAGTCTTGTATCTATATTTAATTCTACATTATAAGATATAGGGTTTGTAACATTTATTTCTTTAATAATTTGATTTTTTGCATTTACTATTACATTTTTATAACCAAGTTTACCTATTAAATATTTATTATAAGATTTTTCAATACCATTTTTTCCTGTAATTTTTAAATATTTTAATTGAGGCATCTCTTTTATATCTTGAAGAGAAACTCTACCTACATAACCTAAAATATGGCTTAAAATCTCTTTTTGAGGATATATTCTTAGATAATCTGACTCAATTTTTATATTAGGGTTTCTTTTTAATAAAGGGAAAATATCTATGATTTTATCATATTTGATATATTCTAAAATAGGTATATATTTGTGATTATAAGCAGAATTTTGTTTTTTATAAGTTTTATATGCTTTTGTTACATTAAAATCTAAATATTTATGAATAAAAGTTAAAGTTTTATTTACATCTTTAAGATGAGGTTTTATAGAGATTGAAAATCTTAATTCATTATAAGCTATTGGTTGATGGTTTGAGTCATAAATAATACCTCTGATTGGCTTTATATATATTTTTTTATGTATATTTTTATTTGCTAATTCTGAATAGTATGAGTGTGAATTTACACTTAATATGTATACTCTTGTTAATATAATTAAATAGGCAATAAAAATAAGTGATATAATAATTTTTAATCTCATAGTTTTTTATCCAAAATAGCTAATAATTCTTCTATAAGGATATAATACACTATAAATATGACATTTACATTAAAATTGATATCATTGATTGTATAATAAGAGATTAAAGCTGAAAAATACAAAAGATATATCAGAGGTATTGAAAAGTAGGTGATATACTCTTTGTTTATTTTAATATATAATACTGGATATAGATAGTATTTAAAAATAAAATAGAATATTATCAAGCTAAAATATACAAATGAATGGGTAATTTGTGTAAAAAATAAGAATGGTAATATAAATGATAATCTTAGATTTAGTGATATAAATAATCCTATTAACAATGGAAAATAGATAAAGCTACTACTTAAATAAGCTATAAAAAAGCTTAGTAGTAAATCTTTTATATAGATTTTATAAGAGATATTTCGTTGCAGTTTGGGAAATGTTGACATTTTATACAATCACTCCATACTTTATGATCAGGAACTTTTTCTTTTGGTATTTCAATAAATCCAAGTTTTAAAAAAAACTCTTTTTGATATGTTAAAGTTAAAAGTTGTTTTATTCCTAAATATTTAGCTTCTTTTTCAAGAGCTGATATTATTTGTTTACCAAATCCTTGATGTTGATATTTTTCATTTACTGCTAAGCTTCTAATTTCAGCTAAATTTTTAGAGTATATATGTAAAGCTCCTATAGCTATTATTTTGTTTTCTTTTTTTATAACTATATAAGAACGAATATTAGTAGCTATTTCATCATCATCTCTTTTTAGAATAATTCCATTATCAATAAATGGTTTTAGAAGAGATTGAATAGCTTCAATATCACTTAGTATAGGCTTACAAATCACTTAAAATCTCCAAATAAAGCAGAATATATTTTATCATTAGCTTCTTTTATACCTCTATTTTTTAGATTAGATACAAAAATAGCTTCTGGATACTCTTTTTTTAATTTTGCAAGTTCATTTTGTTTTAGTTTATCACTTTTTGTAAATATAGTTAAAATTTGTTGATCCGCTTTTTTAATATATTTTAAATATTCTTCAACTTGATTATCTATTTCAAGTTTTGGATGTCTTGCATCTCTTAGATGGACAAAAAGTTTAATATTAAATCTATTTGTTATAAAATTATTTAGATTTTTTTCCCAATTTGCTTGCTCTTTTTTACTAACTTTTGCATATCCAAATCCTGGTAAGTCTACAAAAATAGTCTTTGCATCATTTTCGTAAATAACTTCAAAAAAGTTAATAAGTTTTGTTTTTCCTGGTGTTGAAGAAGTTTTTGCAATTTTTTGGTTTGTAAGACTATTTAAGAAACTACTTTTTCCTACATTACTTCTTCCCATAAATACAACTTCATTGAAGTTTGGGTCTATTGAATCTTTGATAGATTGTGCTGATTTTATAAATTTTACACTTTTTATTCTCACTCTTTTACCTTTAATATAAATTTAATAGGCTTATTACTGCTACCTGTGATATTTGCAGAGCCTTCTTTTTTGTTTATGATAACTTTATCACCAAAAAGTTGTTGATTATCATCTAATTTAATAATATTTACATTTCCTTCAAAAACAAATAATTGTTTAGAGGCAATATAAGTTAATTTGTCACTTTTACCTTTATATGTAGAGTTTTTATCGGTTACTTTAAATTTTACATGACCAATAGCGATAATTTTTGCTAATTTTTTTTGATTTGTTGTATATACATATAAAGTATCACTTAAAATATTATCATTTCCTTTAGTAACATTTACATCCCCTGTAAAGATAGATATATTACTTGTTTGATTATATTCAAAATGTTTTGCTAATATTTCTATATTTGTAGCATAACTAATAATCGCAATAAAAATTATAGATAGAAATTTCATTTAAATCCTTTGATTATATATTTTATATTATCTGCTTTGATAATCCCATTTGAATATATCATATGTTTACCACTACCATCAATATTTTCATTAAAAAATTGAAAATTATTAGCATTTAATAATTGTTCTTTTTCATCATATGAACCATTTTGGGCTATATAGGTATATTGGTCTGTGATATATTTTGTATTTTGGAATTTATATATATCTTTATATATTAGCTGTGTTGTTATAAAAGTTGAGTTTTTATCTAAAAATAAAATAGTTACATTATTTGCTTTGAAATATGTTTGACTATAATATAATAACTTAGAAAAATTTCCCTCTTTTGTCAGAATTGTATTATATTTTTTGAATTTACCATTATACATCTCTACATAAGGAAGAGAAATCTCATTTTCAACTTTTATTTTTTTAATAGAAAAGAAAAATGGAAAAGAGATAATTCCAAATATTCCTAAAATAAAAATAATCTCTTTTAAACCCATAATTCTAAAAACTTAGTTTCTAATTTTTCTTTTTTTATTAAAATTTCTATCATTTCAGCTACACAACCTTCACCACCATTTTTGTGTAATCTATATTTTACAACATCTTGAATAATACTATTAGCATCAAAAGGGCAAAAACTATATTTTATCTCTTTTAATAAACTATAATCATTCATATCATCACCAATAAAAGCTACATTACTATAATCAAGATTTAATTCTTCTAAAATTTTATCTAACTCAGCTTTTTTATCTTTAATACCTTGTCTTACAATAGTAATATCAAGCTCTTTAGCTCTTTTTTCTACGATATTACTTGTTCTTCCTGTAATGATAGCACTTTTTTTACCAAGAGTATTCCAACTTTTAATCATTAGACCATCTTTTATATTAAATGCTTTTAGTTCATCACCATGATCAGTATAATAAATTTTTCCATCTGTTAGAGTTCCATCTACATCTAATACAATTAGTTCAATCATAATACACCTTTTGTTGATGGGATTTCATCATTTCTATAAGCTAATGCTCTTCTTAGTGCTACTGCAAACGATTTAAAAGCAGATTCAATAATATGGTGTTTATTTCTACCTCTTTTTAGTACTAAATGGCATGCAATTTTTGAATTAAATATTAAGCTTTTAAAAAATTCTTCGAAAAGTTCCATATCAAAATCTTTAATAGCTCCATCTATAGGTAGTTCATATACTAAATATGGTCTTCCTCCTAAATCTAAGTCACACTCTACTGCTGCTTCATCAAGAATTGCTACAGCATTAGAAAATCTTTCAACATTTTTAATAGGAAAAATTTCATCATATAATGCTAATCCTAAAACAATACCAATATCTTCTACTGTATGGTGATAGTCTATATGTATATCACCTTTACATTTTAAATCTAAATCAATCCCACTATGTTTTGATAATGTTTCTAACATATGGTCTAAAAAGCCTATTCCAGAATCTATATTATGGTTTCCATTTCCATCTATAGATAGTGTTAGTTTGATATCTGT
>Ga0256828_1002184_pt1 | contig 11812 bp, 10 predicted proteins | sample CV88metaG_FD_185993 | JGI IMG/M metagenome (GOLD analysis project Ga0256828, IMG submission 185993) | Hydrothermal vent microbial communities from East Pacific Rise, Pacific Ocean - CV88 | ecosystem: Environmental > Aquatic > Marine > Hydrothermal vents | place: Pacific Ocean: East Pacific Rise... | reverse complement strand
TATGGTGTTTAGATAGTTTGCATCGTTTTTATATGGAATAAATTCTGGTTTTTCAAGATTGATAAAAAATATATTTTGTGCTTCATTTGTTTTTAGTAGCTCTTTTATAATCAGTTTTGCTATGGTGCTTTTGCCTACTTTTCTAGCTCCAATCAAAGCTAAAACTTCCTTTACCTTCAAAAAACTTAGAGCTTCTTTTAATATCTCTCTTGGCACAAACTTATCATAACAATTTGAATTTATCCAGTGTGGATTGTCTTCTAAAAGAATTGATTTCATATTTTATACCTTTATATGGAATATATTCCTAATAATAGCACATTATTACTGAAAGCTTTATATTTTTGAAATATGATAAAAGTTCATCATCTAAATCAATAAAGTTAACTTATGCTATAATCACTTATGTTTAATATATTAAGTCAGTTGGATTTTACACCATTTTTATTATCTTTTAAATTAGCAGCGATTACGACTATTATATTATTTGCTATAGGGTTGCCACTTGCTTGGTATCTTTCTCAAAGTAAATCCAAACTCAAACCAATCCTTCAAACAATCACTGCACTTCCTATTGTACTGCCTCCGTCTGTACTTGGATTTTATATGTTAATAGTATTGTCTTCATCAAATATCTTTGGTACAAATTTAGTTTTTAGTTTTACAGGGCTTGTTATTGCAAGTTGTTTTTATAGTTTACCTTTTATGGTGCAACCACTTCAAAGTGGATTTGAAGCACTAAATCAAAATATGTTAGAAGCAAGTTATTTATGCGGTAAAAGCAGATTTACCACTCTTTTAAAAGTAGCTTTACCAAATATAAAACCTGCTGTTTTAACATCTGTAATTATCACTTTTGCACATACTATTGGAGAGTTTGGTGTTGTTTTGATGATTGGTGGAAGTATTGAGGGAGAAACAAAAGTTGCTTCTGTTGCTATTTATGAACTAGTTGAAGTTATGGATTACCATCTTGCTCATATTTATAGTGGGATTATGATTTTTATAAGTTTTGCAATACTTTTAGCTGTATATATTATAAATGGAAAATTAAATTTAAAATGATAAATATAGATATACAAAAACAACTTTATGGTGCTAATGGAAATATAACATTAGATATAAAATTACAAATCAACAAAGGTGAATTTATCGCTTTAACAGGTTATAGTGGAAGTGGAAAAACAACTTTTTTAAGAATTTTAGCTGGACTTGAAAAATCTTCTGGAACTATTAAAGTTAATGATAAAATTTGGCAAAATCAAAATATATTTTTACCACCACAAAAAAGAAAAATTGGTTTTGTATTTCAAGATTATGCTTTATTTACAAATATGAGTGTGGAAGAAAATCTTTTATATGCTGCTAATGATAAAAATTTAGCAAAAGAACTATTACAAATTACAAATTTATATAATTTAAAAGATAAAAAAACAACTTCATTAAGTGGTGGGCAACAACAAAGAGTAGCACTATGTCGTGCTATGATGAATAAACCTGAGCTTTTATTATTGGATGAACCTTTATCTGCTTTAGATACCAATATGAGAAAACAACTTCAAAAAGAGTTACTTTTATTTCATAAAAAATTTAATACAACAATTATATTTGTAGGGCATGATTTAGCAGAGATTTATAATCTAACAACAAAAGTTTTTACAATACAAAATGGTAAAATTATACAACAAAAAATAAATAATAATATACAAACTTCTATAACAACTAAAATTATTGATATCTATAAAATAGATAATGTAAATTATGCTCTTGTGTATATCAATGATCAATATTTAGAAATAGAATTAAAACAAAATAAAAATATAGGAGATGAGATTATTTGTCATATAAATTTGACATAAAAAAAGCACTATAAAAATAGTGCTTTTTATTTATATTTTAAGTTATTAACAAGAATATGTTGTAGCAAACTCAAATGCAGTTGGTCTAGCTTCATCAGGCCAAACTTGTCTTTCAAATTGATAATGTTGATAAGTATCAATCATTTCAGCTGTAAATACAGGTTGTAAGAAGTCATTGTCTGCAATTAATCCTTCTAAAGATTCTCTTAAAGTATGAGGCATTTGAGGGATATTTTTTTCTCTGATTTCATCTAAAGATAATTCAAATAAATCTTCATCCATTGGTCCTACAGGTTCTGTTTGGTTTTTGATTCCATCAAGTCCAGCCATCATCATAGCAGCAAATGCTAAATATGGACAAGCTGTAGAATCAGGGAATCTCATCTCAATTCTTGTAGCTTTTTCTCCTGCTCCATAAGGAACTCTACAAGCTGCTGATCTATTTTTTGCAGAATATGTTAAAATAGATGGTGCTTCAAATCCTGGAATTAATCTTTTATAAGAGTTAGTTGATGGGTTTGTAAATGCTGCAACTGCTTTTGCATGTTTAAAAATACCACCAGCATAATGTCTAGCCATATCAGAAAGATTTCCATAATTTCCTTCTTGATAGAATAGATTTTTACCATTTTTCCATAAAGATTGATGTACATGCATACCATTTCCGTTATCACCATAAAGTGGTTTTGGCATAAATGTAGCAGTTTTACCATTTAGGTGTGCGATCATTTTAACTACATATTTATATTTTTGTACATTATCACCTGCTGTAATTATATCTCCAAATACAATACCAATCTCACCTTGAGCTTGTGCAACTTCGTGGTGTCCAAGAACTACTTCAAGTCCAACTTCTTCAAGTACTTGCATCATTTCTGCTCTTAAATCAACCATAGAATCTGTTGGTTGTACAGGGAAATAACCACCTTTTGTTCCTGGTCTATGTCCTATATTTCCACCTTCAATATCATAATCATTTGCCCATTCACCTTCAGTTGATTCAACTTTATAACCAGCTTCATTAATTTTATCTGTAAATTTAACATCATCAAAAATAAAAAATTCATTTTCTGGTCCAAAATAAGCAGCATCTGCAATACCAATTTCTTCAGCATGTTTAAGTGCTTTTTTAGCGATAGATCTTGGACATTTTGCATAAAGTTCATTTTCGTAGATATCATATACATCACAGATTACGATTACTGTACTATCTGCTGTAAATGGATCTAAAAATGCAGTTGGAACATCTGCTTTTAAAATCATATCTGATTGGTTAATTGGTTGCCATGCATCAACACTTGACCCATCAAATGGAAAACCATTTTCTAGGTTATCTTCATTTACTGCACTCATTCTATATGTTAAATGATGCCATGCACCTTTTAAATCTGTAAATCTTAAATCTACAAATTCAACTTCATTTTCTTTACAGAAATCAAAAAATTCTGCTGTGTTTTTTACAAATTTACCCATGGTAAAATCTCCTTAAAAATTAATTTGCAATATTGTATCGAAAATTAGATAAATTAAAATAAAAAAAGTGGTTAAAAAATAACCACTTTACAAATTTACCCATCTTGATTGATTTTTTCTATTAGTTCTTTTAGAACTTGTTCAGCTTTATCAATATCAATTTGACAACCACCAGCTGCTTCATGTCCACCACCTTGATATTTTAGCATAAGCTCACCAACATTTGTTTTAGAAGTTTTATTTATAATTGATTTACCTGTACTATATACTACATTTTGTTTATTTCTACCCCAAACAGCATGAATAGAGATATTAACTTCAGGATGTAAAGCATATATCATAAATCTATTACCTGGATAGATAATTTCTTCATCTCTATAATCTATAACAACCAAATTTTTATATATTGTAGAACATTTATGTAATTGATCTATAAATTCTTTTTCATATTTAAAATATAAATCAACTCTCTCTTTTACATCTGGAAGTTTTAAAATATCTTCAATAGGATGTTCTGCACAATAATCAATTAAATCCATCATTAATTGATAATTTGATACTGTAAACTCTCTAAATCTTCCAAGTCCTGTTCTACTATCCATAAGAAAACTTAAAAGATCCCAACCTTTTGGATGTAATATATCATCTATGCTAAATTGAGCTGAATCTGCTTTATTAGCAGCATCCATCATGGCTCTAAATCTAGGAGGAAATTTATCATCTCCACCATAGTATTGATATACAACATCAGCTGCACTTGGTGCATTTGGATCTATGATATGATTGTCTCTTTTTTCATTTCTAAGTGTTTCACTATAATGATGATCAAATGCTAAATAAACACCTTCAACATAAGGTAAATTTGTAGTAATATCATCATCTGTAATTTCTATTTTACCATCTTGCATATCTTTTGGGTGTACAAAAGATATTTCATCTATAATACCAAGATATTTAAGTAATGTTCCACAAACTAGACCGTCCATATCACTTCTAGTTACTAATCTATAAACTTTATTAACCATCAAATCTCCTTTGTATTTCGTCATTTTATCCTATTTTTACTTATTTTAAAGTAAAATACTTTTATGGATAATATATATGCACTAAACATTGAAAGAGCTGTTTTAAGTTCTGTTTTTTTTAACCCAGAGATTATAGAAGATTTACTTGGGATTATAAAACCATCTGATTTTTATCTCCCTGCACATCAAAAGATTTTTGAAGCAATGGAGAGATTAAACAATGAAGATTTACCTATTGATGAAGAGTTTATTAGAAAAAAACTTGATAGTAAAGAGGTAGATGATTCTATTATTATTGAAATTTTAAGTGCCAATGCTATATCAAATACTATGGCTTATGCAAGAGAGATAAAAGATTCATCTGTCAAAAGAGAATTAATCTCACTTGCTACATCTATTAAAAAAGTAACTATTGATGATGAACTTCCAGCTTCTGCTGCTGTTGATTATGTTCAAAATGAATTATATAAAATCACAACAGATAGTGCAAGTAGTGAATTAAAAGATATCTATGAAATCACTTCAGCTACACTTGAACATATGATTCAAATGAAACAAAGGGGAAATTCATATCTTATAGGTGAAACTACAGGATTTGATTCATTAGATAGAAGAACTACAGGTTTTAATGCAGGTGATTTAGTTATCATTGCAGCTCGTCCTGCTATGGGGAAAACATCATTTGTACTAAATACTGCTTTGCAAAATATAGAAAAAGGAAGTGGTGTTATTTTCTTTTCTCTTGAGATGCCAGCAGAACAGCTTATGATGAGATTGCTTAGTGCTAAAACACAAATTCCACTTCAAAATGTACGAAAAGGTGATTTAGATGAACCTCAATGGACTAAAATAACAAATGCCTTTGAAGATCTTAATACAAAAAAACTTTTTGTAGATGATAGTGGTAGTGTAAATATTAATCAACTTCGTGCAAGAGTTAGAAAAATTGCAGGTAATCCTGAGAATAATATAAAAATGGTGATAATAGATTATTTACAACTTATGAGTGGAACAGGTTCTAAAGATAGACATCTTGAAGTATCTGAAATAAGTAGAGGATTAAAAATGTTAGCAAGGGAGATTAATATCCCTATTTTAGCACTTTCTCAATTAAATAGGGGGCTTGAAAGTCGTCCAGATAAAAGACCAATGTTAAGTGATATACGAGAATCAGGTTCTATAGAACAAGATGCAGATATTATTATGTTTGTTTATAGAGATGATGTTTATAAAGAAAGAGATGAAGCTAGAAAAGAAAAAGAGGCAAAAGATAGGGGAGAAGAATATAAAAGTGCTTTTATTAATAAACCTATTGAAGAAGCTGAAATTATTATAGGTAAACAAAGAAATGGTCCTGTTGGAACTGTTAAATTAGAATTTCACAAAGAACTTACAAAATTTGTTGATAAAGATAATCCTATGAAAACTCCACCTATAATAACTACTATGGAAACGGTTGCTGATGTAGAGGTTGATACTGTAGTTGATATGCCTGATATTGAAGTATAAAAAAAGGGGTAAGAGAAACACTCTTACCCCTTTTTGATTAACTACTTTAAAAACTATTTTGTATAAGCTGCTGAAGTTAAATTTTTAGTATCAACAATATATGGTACTAAAGCCATATGTCTTGCTCTTTTGATAGCTTGTTCTACTTGTTCTTGATATCTTTTACTTGTACCTGTAAGTCTTCTTGGCATAATTTTACCTCTTTCACTCATAGATATTTTTAATAAATCTAAATTTTTATAATCAATAAAATCAACTTTCATTGCACTATATTTACAATATTTTTTTGCAAATTTTCTTTTTTCTGCCATAATTTTTCCTTGTGTATTTTTTATGTTGACATTATAACAAAGTTTTCTTAAAAAAATGTAAAGAAATTATATATTTTTCCAAAGATTTTTTAATTTTTTGCTTTTTTTGTAAACTTTTTTGTAAATTGTATGTTTTTTTCTTTTTTGTACTTTTTTCTTTTTTTTCTTTTTATTATATTTTTTTAGTTTATTTATATTTGCTTTATGCTTTTTATAACTATTGGTAAAAAGATGTTTTGTTCCATCTGTTGATTTAACAAAATATAAGTAATCTGTTTTTCGTGGAAAAATAGCTGCTTTAATAGATGCAAACTCAACAGCACAAACAGGACTAGAAGGAATACCTTTATGGGTATAAGTGTTATATTGGGTTTTATCTTCTCTTATTCTTTTCCAAGTAACTTTTGTATGTGAATATTTACCATAATTTAATGAACCATCCATTTGCAATCTCATATCTTTTTTTAAACGGTTGTAAATAACACTTGCAATTGTTGCCATTTCATCTTTTGAAGCAGATTCTTTTTGGATTATAGAAGCAATTGTTAAATATTTGTACCATTTTGCTTTATCATAATGTCCAAATATTTTTAAACTATATTTTTTATATTGTATTTGTGTATAATCATACAAATATTGTAATAAATCATAAGGTTTCATACCTATTGGTAAATTATATGTTTGAGGAATAATATTTCCATCTGCTTTGTAAGCTGTTTTTAGATAGATATTAAATAATGTTATTTCATCAATTTTTAATTTAGATGATAATTCTTTGAGAAAAAAATAATAAGTTTCCCCTGGAACTAAAGTTATAGATTTTAATGCTGCTTTTGAAGTAGTTAATTTATATAAAAAATCAAATTTAGTCATATCGGTTGTTTTTAAATCTATCCAACCACTTTGTGCATACCCTAAACTTTTTATAATTATTTTATCAATTATATTCATATCATAGTTATTTTTGTCTAAATATGTTATAATATAACTTACAGAGCCTTTAGGGATAAATATTACTCTTTTAGAGTGTACATTTAAAGTAAGATAAAACATAAGGATAATAATGGCAACCAATATACTTTCTAATACATTGAAGCTTATTAGTGCTTTATTTGTCATTTTGATATTGGTTTTTATTTTATTTATTGTTTCTTTAAAAGATGGAATCAAATTTAATAATCTTTCTTTGTTTAATATTAATATTTCGAAATTGTATATAAAATATGATAAAAAACTGATTGTAAAAGCAAAAAAATTTGTGTATAATGATAAAAATTCTAAAACAAAGTATAAATTAGATACATATTTAATTATTAGTAAAAAATATAATAAATACAATATTATTATAAAAAATCTTTATTATTACAATAATCACCTTATGCTAAAAGCAGATTTAACTACAACAAAAGCAAAAATAAAAAAATTGCTTAATGATAAAGAAAAACATTTAACATTAAATAATGTTATCTTTTCATTTGACAAAAATCTATCACTTGTAAAAGCAAAACAATGTAATGCAACACTTAAAGCAGATGGTGGTATATATTTTACATTTAAAAAGCCAAGTATGAGCAATGTAAATTTAGATAATACAAAAGTAGCTATTGTAGATAATCAACTTATCCTTGATCTATACAGTAAAGATAAAATCGATAGAAGAATTTTAGATATTGTAAAATATTATGGTGTAGATTTACCTGTTACTCAATATGCAGGAAAAAATAATATTAATGCATATATTGTTATACCATTTGATGAAAGACCGATTATTATAAGAGTAAAAGTCAATATAGATAATGCAAGTTTAAAATATGATAAATATAAATTTGATGCAAATAATTTGAATGTTATATATAAAGATCATATTTTGCATATAAAGTCAAATTATTTACATACTATCCAATTTGATAAAAAAATTGATTTAAGTGATTTAAAATTTAAGTTAGCAAAAGATATTGTATATATAGATACAAATGCTATAGTAGATAATAATATTTCATTACATATAAATGATACAACAAATTTAAAAAATCTTAATTCAACTGGTAAAGCAGATATAAAATCAATTGATTTTAATAAAATAAAAATTGTAAATCAAAATTTATCATATAAATATATTAGTAAAAATGTTATTTGTACAACACCTAAGTTTAAAGTATCAATTCCAGATCATAATATAACATTGTTAAATTTTAAACTAAATTTTAAAAACAATAAAGTTTTTGTAGATACAAATATAAAAGAGAATAACAATACAATTTTTTTAAGTTCCAAAACAAATTTAGATAATAATAGTTCCAAAGGTAACATTACAGTAAAACATCTATCTATAAAAGATATAAATGTTTCAAATCAAAAGTTAAATTATGATTATTCAAATAATATTGCTACTATTAATGCTAATATATTAAAAATAAAAGTACCTAATCATAATATTACTTTTTCAAATTTATTTGTAAAATATAATAAAAATATCGTAACTCTTAATACAAATATAAAAGAACAAAACAATACAGTAACTATAAATTCTATAAGTAATTTAGATAATAATAGTTCTAAAGGTAAGATTTTAATCAATAATTTTTCTTCAAAAGAATTAAATATTTCCAATCAAAAATTAAATTATGATTATTCAAATAATATTGCTACTATTGAAACAGATATATTTAAAATAAAAGTACCAGATTATAATATTACATTTGAAAATTTATTTACTCAGTATAATAAAAAAATAATATTATTGGATACTAATATTAAAGAATCTAATAATACTATAACTTTACAGTCAAAAACTAATCTTGAAAATAATATTTCTAATGGAGTTATTACAATTAATAATTTTGAATATCCACATTATGTAAAAATGACAAATCAAGATTTAACATATAAATTAAATTTTGGTAAAAAGATTATTTTAGATATAAAAGAATTTGGTTTAAAGTATAAATTTGATTTAAAAAAATATCACACTCTTTATATAACAAAATTAAATAATATTTTAAAATATGTTCAAAATATAAAAGTAAGAAATCCTAAGAAACACTCAACTTGTTATTTTTATACGATAGATGGATTTGAAAATAATAATCTTGTAATCAATGATTTAAATATCACTATTGATAAAAAACTTTTTGATATAAATAAAACAAGTAAAAAAGAAACAAAAATTAAACTTCATATTAAAACTTATAATGATACTTTAGAATATAATAATACTGCTTACCATTTTGATTCAGTTATTAGTCATATAATCAATAAAAATAGTTTTACAGATATTTTTCTTGACAAAACTAATAAAATTAAAATTATAGTTTTAGATAAATTTATTAAAGTAGATGCAAATGAATTAAGTGCTAAATCTGTCGAAAAGTTATTACATCAAAATAGATTTAAAGATGGTAATTTAAGTTTAAATTTGCAAGGGACATTTGACAAAATTCATGGTAGTCTTAAGCTAAATAAAACAACAGTAAAAGATGTAAGGGTATTAAATAATCTTATTACATTTATAAATACAACACCTGCTTATTTTGAACCATTATTGATTTTACCTACATTATATAGGCTCAATCAAACATCTTTTGACTTAAATGGATATTATATAAAAAAAGGTGAGATTAATTTTATCTATGATATTAAAAATAAAAATATAAAAGTACCATTATTTTATACAAAAAGTACTATGGCAGATTTTAAAGGACATTCATTTGTTGATATAAAAAATGATAAATTAAAGGCAAAAATTGATATAATCTTTTTAAAGGATTATTCAAAAGTAATAAATAGTATTCCTCTTGTTGGATATATTATTTTAGGTAAAGATGGCAATTTTGAAACATCTGTTGATATTAATGGTACTTTGGAAAAACAAGATTTTCAAACACATACCTTAAAAGATACAACGGTTGGATTGTTCCATATTGTAAAAAGAACAGTAACATTACCGTTTTTACCTTTTATGGATAATAATACAACGAAAGAAAATAATAATAGTGAAGGAAATTAATGAAAATAATAGCAAGTAATTTTAAAACAAATCATACAAGAAAGAGTACAAAAGAGTATATTGAAAACTTAAATAATTTTTTAGAAGAAAATAAGGTTACCAATCAAGTTTTTGTATTTCCTACATCAACTGCATTAGATAATTTTAATACAGTATCAAATTTATTTATTGGAACTCAAAATGCTTATTTTGCTAAAAATGGTTCATTTACAGGGGAAATAGGAACTGAACAACTTGATGAATTTGGTATAAAAACTATCCTTATAGGACATAGTGAAAGAAGACATATTTTAGGAGAAACTCAAAAAACAATTGCATTAAAATATAATTACTACAAAGCTTTGGGGTATAAAATTATATATTGTGTAGGAGAACCTCTGGAAGTAAAAGAAGCAGGAGTTACTCAAACTCTAGGATATATTTGGGAACAATTTGATGGGATAGATTTAGATTATGATAATCTAATTTTAGCTTATGAACCTGTATGGGCTATTGGGACTGGAGTATCTGCTACAACTGAAGATATAGATTTGATACACAAAAAAATCAAAAAGAAAATAAATAAACCTTTATTATATGGAGGTAGTGTAAAACCTGCAAATATAGAAGAGATATTAGCTATACCTAATGTTGATGGAACTTTAATAGGAACTGCCTCTTGGGACATAGATCAATTTAAAAATATGGTAGAGATAACTGCAAAGGCTTAAAATGTCAAATTTAGCATATATTGAACACTATACAAAAGATGATTATAAACATTGGGAAGGGGATTGGGAGCTAATATATGGGCAACCTTATGCAATGAGTCCATCTCCTATGTTTGGACATCAATATCTTAATATGAAAATATCAAGACAACTTGATGAAGGATTAGATGATTGCAAAGAGTGTTATGCTTTATTTGAAACAGATGTAGAGTTTGGAGAAGATACAGTTGTAAGACCAGATTGTATGGTAATATGTTATGAACCAATAGATACTATTACAAAAGCTCCAGAGATAGTTTTTGAAGTTATCTCAAAAAGCTCTGCAAAAAGAGATGAAACTTTAAAATTTGAACTATACCAAAATGAGGGTGTGAAATATTATATTTTGGTATATCCAGATATAAATAAAGCAAAACTTTATAAGCTAAAAGATGGGCGATATATAAAACAAGGCGATTTTAGTGATGAAAAATATACTTTTAATACAAGTAAGTGCGATCTAGAGTTTGATTTTGATTTTATATGGAAGAAATAAATTAATAGGAGAATAAAAATGATAATGAATGGTAAAAGGGGAGTAATCCTAGGAGTTGCAAACAACAAATCGATTGCTTATGGTATAGCAAAAGCTTGTGCAGATCAAGGTGCAACAATAGCATTTACATACTTAAATGATAGTTTGAAAAAAAGAGTACAACCAATTGCAGATGAGTTTGGTTTTGGAGATTATACATACCCTTGTGATGTAAGTAATCCTGATGAAATAAAAGCTTTAAAAGAGTCTTTAGAAAAGGATTTAGGACAAATAGATTTTATAGTTCATTCTATTGCTTTTGCTCCAAAAGAGGGATTAACAGGAAGATTTGTAGATATAAGTAAAAATGCTTTTGAAATAGCTATGAATGTATCTGTTTATAGT
>Ga0256828_1002183_pt1 | contig 11826 bp, 10 predicted proteins | sample CV88metaG_FD_185993 | JGI IMG/M metagenome (GOLD analysis project Ga0256828, IMG submission 185993) | Hydrothermal vent microbial communities from East Pacific Rise, Pacific Ocean - CV88 | ecosystem: Environmental > Aquatic > Marine > Hydrothermal vents | place: Pacific Ocean: East Pacific Rise... | reverse complement strand
CGGCATAGGAACTTCTAAAGCTCCGTTTATGGGCATTGCTTTTAATGAACAAGAGTTACAACTCTTTAAAGATATTAAAAAATCATTTGACCCAAACAACATTTTAAATCCAGGGAAGATGGGGCTGTAAGCCTCTTATCTTCTTGCCAACCAAGAGAAAGTAACGGCTGAAGTTAAAAATACAAGCCCTACATAAACTGTCCAAATCATAGGAATAACCATTCCTGTTGGACCATCAGCCCCTCCGACAATACTTAAAATCCAAAATTTTGGTAAAACAACTATAGATAGTGTCATTATTAATACCAATGCATTTAAAATCAATATAAAATTTTTCATAAATCTTCCTTTTTTTAAAAGAGTATTATAATCAAATAGCTGTTAACCTTTAGGCTCTTTTGCTATGATTAAAATAAAAATAACCATAAAAGAAATTCTATGAAAAATAAACCCATAAACATTCGTCAACTTATAAAAGATTACTATATCTTTATTAGAGACTTTCTCTCTGCACTTTTTGAAGACAAACTCTCTTACTACTCTGCGAGTTTGAGTTACTATACGCTTTTTTCTATTATTCCTCTTTTGGTCATAATCCTCTCTATTTTTACAAATCTTCCCGTTTTTGATGACGTCTATCAGGGCATACAAGCCATGCTTTTCGAAAACCTTATGCCCACCAACTCTAAAGAGATTTTAGGTTACATCAACAACTTTGTAGAGAACTCAGGAAAGCTTGGTATGGTTGGTGTTATCTATGTACTTTTTGCTTCTATGATGTTTTTTAAAAACTACGACTACATTGTCAATGATATATTTGAAAGTGAACGTCGAAGTTTTTGGTCATCGGTTACGGTCTACTGGACACTGGTAACATTAACGCCTATTATGTTGGTACTCTCTTTTTATGCATCAACCCAAATACAAGATATTTTAGACAAAAACAGCTGGACAGATGGTATTCATCTTCTTAGTATTTTACCATTTTTTATTATCTGGGGAATGTTTCTTATTAGTTATAAAATCTCTGCAAATACAGATGTTTCTATGAAGGCTGCTTCTATTAGCTCATTTATCGCTTCTTTGGCTTGGTACTTAGCAAAAATGGGTTTTATTTTTTATGTTATGCACAACAAAACTTACTTAAGTATCTATGGAGGATTTAGTATTTTACTTTTCTTTTTCTTATGGATTTATATTTCATGGGCTATTTTCTTACATGGTTTGAAGTTTTGTCATTTATTGGAGAAAGATGAAGAGATAGAGGTTATAAAATAACCTCTATTTATATTAGAAATGCTTAGTTAGCATCTTTAACACAACGGAACCATAATGTACCACTAGCACTTGCTCGTTTCTTCCCTGTAATCTGTCCTACTTGATTAGTATTTCCACCACTATTTACATCATCAAAAGCCATAACCCAGTTAGAGTCTTCAAATCCTACTTCAACACTTGATGTTGATGACCAGTAATGTCCATTATGAATGTCTGTAAATGGTGCAACAGTTTTATTTGCTTCTCTATCATATATACTATCCAACTCTTCAATGGTAGGTAATCTCATTGCTCCATTTGCTGTACAAGCAGTCACTGCATCATCATAAGTTTTTAACTCTAGTTTATCAGCCCATATTAAACCTGTATTAAGGTCTGTTACCTCGTTTGTACCAGAATCTTTTGTTAATGGTTTGAATGTTGTATTAACTTCATTAGTAGCATCAACACAAATAGTTTTTGTTGCATCTGTTGTATTGTTATCTATTGCTCCTGAACGAAGAAGAATTTTCCATCCATCAGAAGTTTTATACTTATCATAGTTAGCAGCTATATTAAATCCAGTAGGAAGTGCTGGTGCTGATTTAGTATAATCTATAATAGTTTGAAACTGTTCAATAGTTGGTTCACTTTTTGTACCACAAGAACCTACATCTGATGCATTTTTATCCCAAACTAATCCTGTAAGTGTATCTGTTACGGTTGCAGTATTAATCGTAAGTCTAGGGCTAACAGTTACAACTGTTGTTGCGTTTCCTGTGTTATTAGATAAATCTGTAGCAGTATAAGTAATAGTATAATCACCTGCTGTATTTGTATCTACACTACCTGTTGTTACAATCTTTGCAGTAATGTTTCCATCAACATTATCAATAGCTGTTGCTCCAGCATCTACATATGTTCCACCAAATGGAACAGTCACAGTCGGATTTATTGCTGTTACTATTGGAGCCTCTATATCGGGTATATCATTTACTGTAATAGCTACTGTCGCTGTATCAGAACCAGTTGCATTTTTTCCTGTAACGGTATAGGTAGCTGTAGCTGTTACTACTGTTGGTGTTCCTGCAATTTCACAAGTGTTATTGTTTGCTGCTACTGCCAACCCTGTTGGAAGTGCTGGTGCAACACTACATGATGCTACGGGTCCACCACTATTTGTAAATGTTAAAGTTGGAATAGCTGTACCATTAGTATATGTTTGTGCTGCTGCATCTGCTAAACTTGCTACTGCAACAGGTATAGGGTTTACTGTAATTGTTCGAGTTATTGGATCAGCAGCATTTCCTGCAGCATCGGAAACATTATAAGTAATTGTATATGTTCCAACTGTACTTGTATCTACAGTACCAGTAGTTGTAATATTTGAAGTAATATCTCCATCAACATCATCAATAGCTGTTGCTCCAGCATCGCTATAGGTGTCACCAACGGTTAAAGATACATTACCACTTGTTAAACTAATATCTGGCTTAGTTGTATCTTCCGTACCTCCACCTCCTCCACCACATGCTGTTAAGAACATTGCTGTTGTTGCTGAAAGAATAATTTTGTTTAATGTTTTGTTTGTCATCGGTATAATCCTGCCTTTGTATTTGTTATGATTGTATAAAGAATGATAACTAGTTAAAAATAAATGATTACTTAAATTTTAGTTAAATTTTATATAAAGTAATTTTTTTTTATAATATTGTATGCTTTTTTAAACATTTATTGTATATTTTTAAATAAATTTTAATATACAAGCACATATATACACTTTATTTGGTATTAAACTTAAAATTAACTTATATAATCTCATCTTTTAAGTATTTATTAAGATAAAAATATAATAGTAAACCGTTATAAATAATAGAAATAGGGAAAATATAAATCTTCTCTATTTCCATCATACTACAAAAGTGACATAAATCGTGGAAAATAGAGAGTTTTTAGTAAAAAATTATATTTTTTTATATAAGAGTGCTTTATATATACAAGAGACCAATACTAAGCCAACATATTAGGTGAAGAATAACAGAAAAAAGTACAGCAGTAGCACCAATATCTTTAGCTGCTTTTGCTAAAGGGTGTATATCTGTGGTTACCAAGTCAACCACATTTTCAACAGCAGAGTTGAGTAACTCTGCAATCATAATTATAAAGTAAGTAATAACAAGTACCAATTTATAGATAAGTTCAAATGGCAAAAAGTAAACCAAAGGAAAAAATACAACAGCAATGGCAAGTTCTATTTTAAATGATGTTTCTGTTTTGACAGCATGTACCAAACCATCCCATGCATAAGAAGCATTTTTAAAGAGTGTATATTTAGGTTTATTATTCATTTTTTATCTTATCCTTTTGTAAAGCTCTATTGAACTTTATATGTTTATTTATACTAGAGTCCAAAAGTCACAAATACTTGACCATTACGAATATCTATACCTCTTACAAAACCTGAACCAATACCAGCTTTTTTAATGTTATAGATAGGCTTTTTAGAAATGGTCTCTGCAATAATAATCCCTAACGATTGTTTCATGTCATTTGTAAGGTACTTAGCCAAAGAAAAATCATGAAATTTTAACTCTTCTACCATTGGGTTTGCTAAGTATAAATTTTGTGTTTTAGGGTCAAAACGCACACCAGAAGCCAGTTTTAGGCTTCCACCTATTCCATCAGGAATCAAAAAGTTAGAGAATTTAAATGAAGTACCTATACCTAATTTATTACTTCCCTCTTTTCCCAATACATTTGGGTCAGAGATGGTCACTGTACCTAGCTGTCTTTTCTCTTGAACTGGAAATTGATTTGCTAAAGTAGAGTTAATCATACCCATAGGTATAGCCACAGAATAACCTCTACCATCTGGGTCAACACTTACACAAGAGGTGAAAGAGGTCACTGCCACAACAGTAAGCAATAGTGATATTTTTTTAAACATAAAAATCCTTTTTTTGATTTAGCATAATATAACTATTCAGTTATGTTATGCTCCTTATTGTATCTTTTAATTTTTCTTACATATGCATCATGTTTTCTTTTACGCATATTTTGACGTTTAATCAAATGTATTTTGGCTAATGTTTTGTCTACCACCAAATAATTAAACTTTACCATAGTATCAACCACTTGTTGAAAAACAGGAGCAGATGTTTGAGAAGCAAAATACACTTTTTTAGGCTTAATAGTAAAAACACCTATGGTATATTTGTTTCCCATTTTATCGTTAACAAAACCATAGAAACTACTATGATACTCTTCTATATAGTGTCCTTTATAGGCAATATGAGCTGTACCTGTTTTTCCACCTACAGAGAGCCCATCATACTGTGCTGCTGAACCAGTACCTCGGTTAACTGCTCCAAGTAACATGTCATTTATAATCCCTGCTGTTCTAGCTGTACATGCTTGTAAAGAAGTAACTTCTCTGTTTGGCTCATAGCGTCGTCCATTTTTATCACTAATGTAATTTACCAGTTTAGGAGTAACGGCTATACCATCATTATTAAAAGCACTATACGCTTTTATCATCTGCATAAAGTTTGCAAACATACCATAACCATAAGCTGTGTTTGCAGCATGGACTTTATGATCTAAAAGACTTGCACCTTTAATTCTTCCTGTAAGCTCTTTAGAGAGATCAATACCTGAACGTTTAGAGAGTCCAAAATTTTTCCAACCCTCATACAGTTCTCTACCTGTAAGCTTCCACGCTATTTTAGATATACCAATATTTGATGAATACATAAGAATACCTTTAGGTCTTAACTCTTTAAAGTAGTCATCATCAGTAATAGTATAGTTTTTATTTACTTTAAACTTCCCACCTAAAGGAATGGGTTTTTTCAAGTCTACTTTCCCTGCATCTATGGCTATGGCTAAAGTCATAGGCTTCATAACAGACCCCGGTTCATAAAGATACTCTGCAAAATTAGGGTTCAAAGACTTAACATCTTTTTGTAGTATATGTGAAGGGTCATAACGCTCAGAAGAAGCCAAAGAGAGAAGTGCTCCTGTTTCAGAATCCATAACAGCAACCATAATCTCTTCGGCAGCCACTTGTTTTTTCATTTTATCAATAATATTTTCTACACTACGTTGAAACTTAAGATTTATGTTAAGGTGTACATCCATACCATCTATACGACTCTGTTCTTTACTTTCACCTGTACGTAAAGGGGTGCCAAGTACATCTCGTTTTCCTTTAACCAAGCCATTCATAGCTGGTTCAAGATATGAGGCATATGATTTTTCTAAACCTTTAATCCCAACTGGCGTATTGTAGTCATTATTTACCTCTGTTCGCATATAACCTATTATGGGTGTTAAATGATTTTTATGAGGGAAATACCTCATCTCACTTGAAGGAATAATATCTAAGCCAAAAACTAAATGAGGTTTTTTAGGGTTTAATGGTCTAAAAATATCCAAATTTCCCATTTTATATCCCAGTGACCTTAAATCACTTGCTAACCGTACATCTATGTTATCAGTTAAAACGATACGACCACGAATATTTTTTCCAGACTTATCAACAAACTTACTTAAAACATCTTCTTCACTCATTCCACTATAAATACTAAAAAGCTTGACAAAGAGGTCTTTCTTTTTAGGGTCTATACTTCGTGTGTTTATCTCAGCACGAAAGAGCTTTTGACTGTAAGAGATTACAAAATCATCAGCAGATATCACCTTGCCTCTTATGGCTTTGTTCTCAACACTTACAAACTTATTGTCTGTATGTCTTGATGAACTAACCGTTAAAGCAATAGTAAAAAGGAAAAAGCCTAAAAATAAAAATGCTATTACTATAAAGATTGAAAGTAAAATAACACTTCTATTTTTTATTAGTTTATTCTCACTATATTCTTTAGACATACTTACCTTTTTATTTTAAAAATAATATATATATTTTTTTAATTATTATTGATACCTATTATTAATGGCTATTTTACTATTTTTTACAAAAAATTCTGATAAAATATGTTCATTAAAAATCAAATTTTGTAATTTCTTACAAAATCTTTGGTTTAAAATAATTGTAAAGAATATAATAATGATTGATAAACCTCTATTTGGTGCAACTGTAATACTACTTATCCTAGGCTTGATTATGAGTTACTCACTCTCAACCTATGCTGTTATGAAATTTAACTACCCTGATACACACTACTTTTTTAGACAATTTGTAGCTGTTTTTATAGGTATAAGCCTTATGATAGGTCTTAGTAAACTTGATCCAGATAAATGGTTTAAACCCATAGGTGTCTTTCTTTTTTTAACTTTTCTATTTATTTTACTGCTTATGCCTCTACTTCCTGAATCACTTGTTCACAGTGTAGGTGGTGCCAAACGTTGGATAAACCTAGGAGTTATGTCACTGACCCCTGTAGAGTTTTATAAAATAGGCTTTATTATGTTTATCTCATGGTCACTGGTTCGTACCCGTCTACCTCGTGGAAAAATGAGCTTAGGAAGTGAAATAAAAATTTTTGTACCTTATGTTTTGGTTTTAGGTATTAGTGCCTTACTTATCGCTGTATTTCAAAAAGATTTGGGACAAACCGTTGTTATTTCAGCGACACTACTTATACTTTTTCTTTTGGTAGGGAGTAGTTTCCGTTTTTTCTTTATGCTTTTAGGTGTTGGATTAGGAGGAATTGCTCTTCTTATTATAACCCAACCTCACCGAGTTAAAAGGGTAAAAGAGTGGTTTTTATCACTAGATAACGAAGCAAATAGACTGGAAACTTACCAAATATCGAACTCTTTAGATGCCATTCATCATGGTGGATTCTTTGGTCAAGGTATAGGAAATGGACAGTATAAATTAGGCTTTCTTTCAGAGGTCAACACAGACTTTGTACTGGCAGGAATAGCAGAAGAGTTAGGACTTATAACTATAATAGCCATTACATTTATTATGCTTTTTATTATCTTTCGTATTTTTAAAATAGCTGCAAAAGTTGATAACCCTACCTATTACCTATTTTGTGTTGGAGCTGCACTACTTATTACTTTTTCTTTCCTTATCAACAGTTTTGGTATTGCAGGAATTACACCTATTAAAGGAATTGCCGTACCATTTCTAAGTTATGGTGGTTCACAAGTTATTGCTTCCTCTTTAAGTATAGGTCTTATACTGATGATTTCTAAAAAAGTAAAATACAATGAAGATGAAACATATACTAAAGATGAAAAGGTTCAAGTATGAGCATAGTAATGACAGGTGGAGGTACAGGTGGACACCTCACAATCATAAAAGCTGTTAAAGAAGAACTTCTTGATGAAGAGCTTATTTATATAGGTTCAACAAAAGGGCAAGACAAAGCGTGGTTTGAAAATGATAAACAGTTTAAATCAACCTATTTTCTTCCTACACAAGGAGTTGTTAACCAAGGTTTTTTAGGAAAAATAAAGTCTACTGTTATGCTCATAAAAGCCACTATAAAAGCTAAAAAAATATTAAAAGAATCAAATGCAAAAGTGGTCTTTTGTGTAGGTGGTTTTTCAGCTGCTCCTACATCTTTTGCTGCAAAGCTTCTAGGTATTCCTCTTGTTATCCATGAGCAAAATGCAGCCATAGGTTCACTTAACAAGCTTTTACGCTCTTATGCTACAGCTTTTATCTCATCGTATGAAGAGAGTAGTCCTATCAAAGCCTACCCTATAAAAAAAGAGTATTTTGAAAAATCTCGTATTAGAGATGAGATTAAAACCATTATCTTCTTAGGTGGTTCACAAGGAGCTCAAGCCATAAATAAACTTGCATTAGAACTGGCACCTATACTTAAAGGAAAAGGTATAAATATTATTCACCAAGCAGGTGAACGCAATATAAAAGAGGTTAAAAACTCTTATAAAGAGCTAAGTATAGAAGCAGAAGTCTTTGGTTTTACAACCCAACTTTCAAACTACATGGAAGAAGCCGACTTTGCCATAGCCCGTTCTGGTGCTTCAACTTTATGGGAACTCTCTGCCATGGCTTGTCCTACACTCTACATCCCCTACCCATATGCAGCAGGAGACCATCAGTTTTACAATGCAAAGTTTTTAGTAGACCAAGATGTTGCATGGATTATGAGAGAGAGTGAACTTGATGTTCAAAAAGTTATTGCTCTTTTAGATGAAAATATGAAAGAAAAATCTCTAACACTTCAAAGCATGATAGAAAAAGATGGTGCTTTACAAATAGCCGAACTACTAAAGCGTATATAAAAGTATATGCTTCCCTCTCCTTAAAGTCAATTATTTAGTCTCTTTTTTCATAATGTTATAATATGTTATATTTAATATTTTTATGTTAAAATATGTTCTTATTTTATCTATTATAAAAAGGACTATTTATATGAAAAAACTATTATTTATACTATTAAGTATACAAATACTCTTTGCTTCATCCGTAAAAGAGTTAAACTCAGGTGAGACCATTAATGCTTCTGTTAAAAAATCAGAGAAGATATACTATAGAATAAGTATTCCCAAAAACAGAAGTATTCGTATTAAGCTAACAAAGCTTGAAGCAGATATTGACCTATATGTTAAAAGAGGAAATGAAGTTAGACTTAGATTTAACGACTGTTACTCTTCAAATAGCCATACAGAGGATGAAGAGTGTGTTCTTACAAATGATGGTGAAACCTCTGAATATAGTATATTGGTCTATGGATTCAAAGCAAGTCACTATACACTTAACGCTACCATAGCAGGAGCTGAAGAGATTCAAACATTAACAACTACTAAGCTTCAAGATGCTGTCAATAGAGCTGAGGGGAAACAATATAAAGTTGCTGTAAAAAAAGGAAAAGCTATTACTGTAACACTTTCTGATTTAACAGCTGATGCTGATTTAAGAGTAAAGTTTGGAAAAAAAGCTGGATTACACTCTTTTGATTGCAAATCAACCAATGGTGGAACTAAAAATGATGAATGTACCCTAACTCCAAAAAAAGATGGAACTCTTTATGTCCATATTTATGGCTATAGAGAAGCCAGTTACAGTTTAAATGCTACAGAAAAAGTAGTAAATGTTTGCCTAAGCATAGAGGAACTAAAAAATAAAATTAAGAACAACGAGGATGTAACCCATGTAAATACATCTTGTATTACCAACATGGACTATCTATTTAATTGGAATACCAACTTTAACCAAGACATAAGCTCTTGGGATGTCTCTCATGTTACAAGCATGAACCATATGTTTTCAAATGCTGAATCTTTCAATCAAGACCTTAGCAACTGGAATGTTTCTAATGTTGATAATATGAACAATATGTTCTCTTATACACCTAGCTTTAATAACCATGATTTAAGTAACTGGGATGTATCAAACGTCTCTGCAAAGAAATGGTTTTTAGCTACTCAAGGAAAGGGAAACACAGCACCTCAATGGAAAGAACTTAACACTGTTTTAATCAACCAAGCAAAAAAGTCCTGTCAAAATGTTCATAATGAGTCAAACCACCTTATCTGCTCAGATATAGATGATACAGTCTATATTATAAACAATGAAAATGATATTGGTTCTAGTCCATGGATTGATTCAATAACATACATATTTACTATAGAAAATGGTCAAGAAAATATTAAAATGATAGATAAACACTCATCTAAACATGGTCGTTCAACACTTAAAAAACTTAAAAATACAAATTTAGTAGCTCTAAATAGTATAGGAGTTCATGATAACAATCAATATCTATCTTTCTTTAATCCTACAGGAGAAAAAGTAATTGATAGATATTTTGATAACAATTGGGAAAGAGTAGAAGAGTTAAAAACTATAAAAAATGGTTCTGAACTTATTATTAAATATCAAAAAGAAGAAGAAAATTTAGAACATAATCCAAATAAACCAAACTATCCAAATAATTATGAATACATTATGAAACATTACAAAGATACATATAACATTAGTAATACCTCTAATGTTACACTTATTAGTCATGTTGAATTATAAATTAAGATTGAAAGAAGAATAAAATGAAAATATTATTATTTATACTATTAAGTATACAAATGCTCTCTGCATTAGAAATTAAAGAGCTAAAAAAAGGTGACATTATTGAAGACAGTGTTGAAAAATTAGAAAAAAAATACTATAAAGTAGGTATTCAAAACCTACACGATATTCGATTAACATTAACAAACCTAAGCAACGATGTAGACTTATACCTTAGAACAGATAACTTCTTTGATAAAGATAATGAAAAACTACCTATAGAAAAGATTGTACCTACTTTACGAAGAAATGACTGCTATTCATCTAATAGTAATAAACAAAACGAAGAGTGTTATTATCATATAGTAGGACCCGTACCAGGAGATTATTATGATGCAAGTGTTTACATTTTAGTATATGGATTTAAAGCTGGTAGTTACCGTCTTGAAGTAAAAGAAGAAGAGCGAGAAAAAATTCATAAAATTTCAAAAAATCCAATTAAAGGGAAAGTAAAAAAAGGTGAAAGTACACAGTATAAAATTTATGGAAAAGCTGGAGAAACTATAGCTGCTACAATTTTTAACTTAACAGATGATGCTGACTTAAGACTTAAAATTGGAAGAAAAGCTGGGTTACATGTTTTTGATTGTAAATCAACCAATGGTAAAAATAAAAAAGATGAATGTTCTGTAACTTTAACAAAAAATGCTACGGTATATATTCAAGTTTATGGGTACAAAAGTGCTAACTACAGTATAACTGCTAGTCATATAGAAAATAACGTAGATAATATATTAATTAAAAAAGCTACAGATTTTTGTCTAAACAATCAAGGAAGAACAATCAATGACTCTGACGCAGAAATTATATGTGCAGAGATGCATGGACAGCAAGATGGTGCTTATGTTTTAGATAAAAAGAACTATAGAATTTTATATGTAAAAAATGCACAAATAGTTCAACAAAAAAGTGTTAAACGTGGGAATCAACCTACTAGAATTATAGACAACAAGGATGATGAATCATATACCATCGCATACTATAATGGTGTGACCTATAACTTTTATGCTTTCCTTGGAAATGAAATAAAAGAGGTACTCAAATACAACATACCTAACCAATCTGAGGTTACAAAAGTTTATATAGCACAAAAGAACAGTGATATTTGGCAAATATATTTAGAATATACTAACAAAGAGAGTGGGCAGTCATATAGAGATGTTTACGATAGTAACCATTTTAGTAATATCTATTCATTTCAATCTCATACTGAAATCTAATTTTCATTAAAATAGATTAGTAAAAAACTCCATATTGCTGGAGTTTTTTACTTTTTACCTTAAATTTCACTCCTCTCTAACCCTACTTTCGGTATAATCCCGAGCTTTTTATAATTTTATATAAAAGAGAAGCAAATTCTCATGTAGTTATTCCTTGGACGATTGCAGATTTATCTGTTGAAGGCTACAGTGGCAAAAATCGTAGGCGTAAGCCTAGACTACGGTCTCTAAAAATATTATTTTTGTCTTTTTATGAGTAGTTTACTAACTATAAAAAGACTTTTGCAAGGAGCAAAATATGGTAACAATGAAAGATTTATTAGAATGTGGTGTACACTTTGG
>Ga0256828_1002182_pt1 | contig 11827 bp, 9 predicted proteins | sample CV88metaG_FD_185993 | JGI IMG/M metagenome (GOLD analysis project Ga0256828, IMG submission 185993) | Hydrothermal vent microbial communities from East Pacific Rise, Pacific Ocean - CV88 | ecosystem: Environmental > Aquatic > Marine > Hydrothermal vents | place: Pacific Ocean: East Pacific Rise... | reverse complement strand
AAAACACTCATCGAAAAAGGGAATCAGAAGATCGAAAAGGCAGCCATCAAGTTCAACAAACCTGCCGACACAGAGCTTCTCAAGCCTTTCATCGAAAAACTGGGTAAAGTCGAAGAGATCGAGTTCGTTACGGAGAAGCTCTCCAACTGTGTAACCGATGTCTCCAACTCACTTGAGACGATGATCTCCACCGATGACATCGACATGAGTGCTATCATCGGCAAGCTGACCAAACAAAAAGAGAAGCTTGAAAAAGAGATAGGAAAACTAAACGGTATGCTGAACAACGAAAAGTTCGTTGCCAATGCACCAGAGCAGGTCATTGCACAGAACCGTCAGCAGCTTGAAGAGGCACAGGCGAAGCTTGAGAAGGTTGAAGCGGAACTGAGTGGGTTTGGTGCGTAGATGTGATACGGTAGGCTGAAGCCTACCCTACGTTATTTTATCTATTATCTCTCTTTTATCGATTACATTGTAGGGTGGGCTTTAGCCCACCAAAAAGGACGATTAACATGCAACAACAAGTACAAGAAGCATATAATACACTGCTGAACAAAGAGTATGACAAAGCCTTTACTCTCTACTCCGCTCTAGCGGAACAGAAAGAACCAACCTCTTTCTACTACCTCGGTTTCCTCTACTTCAGAGGCTTTGGGGTGGAACAGGATGTCAAAAAAGCGTTTGAGCACTACCTTGAAGCTGCTACAAGAGAAGTACCCGTCGCACAGTTCGAGGTAGCACTCATGCTCGAAAACGGTGACGGGTGTGAACAGAACTACTCTGAGGCAGCGTTCTGGTATGAAGAGGCAGCCAAACGTGGTAATGTGGAAGCCTTCAACAACCTTGCAGCACTCTACCGTGAAGGTATGGGTGTGGAGCAGGATTACAAAAAAGCCTTCATCCTCTTTAGTAAAGCGGCACAGGCGGGCAATGCACAGGCACAGTTCAACCTCGGCGCACTCTACGATATGGGTCTAGGGTGTGAGGAAGATAAAGAAAAGGCCATCGAATGGTGTAGAAAAGCCGCCTACCAAGGCCACGAAAAAGCCAAGGGGATCATCCAAAGAATGCAGCAGGACGGGCAAATTGTTTTTTAACGAACTCTACGGATACTATTTAAGATTCCCGTTTTCACGGGAATGACAGTAAATATACTTACTTTTTACTATCTGCGTTCTCCCCCAATAAACTTCTCTCTAAAGGTGTCTAACGGAATCGCTTCACTGATGAGAAAGCCTTGATAGCTGACGTGGTCATCTATCTTTTTTATGATCTCACGCTGCTCCTCTTTCTCTATTCCTTCTACAACAATGTTATAGTTAAACTGTTTGGCAATCTCAACAATGGTACGGATGAGTGTTTCATTCTCATCGTTGTTCTCCAGATCGAAAATAAACTCTCTGTCTATTTTAAGAACGGAGAAAGAGAGTTTTTTTAGATATGAGAGTGAAGAGTACCCAGTACCAAAGTCATCAATGACACACTTTATTCCACGTGCCTGAAGCTCCTGTATCACTTTTTGTGTCAGTTCAAAATTGTCAATGAGTGATGTCTCAGTAATCTCTATTTTAATATCCTGAGTATCAACATTATACTTCTTGAGTTCACTGAAAAATCGCTCTATAAAATCTGCTTTTATGAGTTGTTTGGCATTGATGTTAATGGAAATATAGTCGAGGTTCCATATGCCCTCTTCTTTCCATGTCTGAATGGTATGGCAGACCTTGGAAAGTACCCACCAGCCTATTTCTGTAATAACCCCAAGCTCAATGGCAAGTGGTATAAAACTGACAGGATAAAGCATTCCTCTTTTTGGGTGTTCCCATCGTATGAGTGCTTCCGCTGCTTTAATGGAATTATCATCTATGTTCACGATAGGCTGAAGATAAATATCAAACCTATCATTTTCCAGTGCATAAATAAGGTCTTGCTGTAGAGAGAAAGTCTCTTTTCTCTCTGTATCAAGCGCATTGTTATAGAATGAAATATGATCTACTCCATGCTTTTTTGCTTGATACATGGAGATGTCGGCATGACGTACGATCTCCTCAATATTATTGAATTCAGGTTCGATAATGACAATGCCGATACTGGTCTTTATATAAAGTCTTACACCATCCAGGATAAATGGTTCCTCAAATGCCTGATGGATCTTCTGTGCAAATGATTCGGCATACGCTTTGATCTTCTCTTCATTATTAGAGATAAAAGGGAGTACAATGACAAACTCATCTCCTCCAAGTCTTGTCAGATTGGCACTTTCACTTACCAAACTTTTCAGCCTCATAGCAACATCTTTAAGAAGTTTGTCTCCAAAGGTATGCCCTAAAGAGTCGTTAATATATTTGAAACGGTTCAGGTCAAGGTAGAAAAGAAGTGAGTAATGTGTATGATGCTTTTTGTCATTGATCAGAAACTTCATGTACTCTTTAAATCCACGACGGTTGGAGAGCTGTGTCAGTGCATCATGAGAGGCAAGATATTTCAGCTTCTCTACTGCTTTGTGTTCATTTGTTTTATTTTCCAACAGTACAACACCGCCCATAATGTGGTTCTTATGGTCATGAATAGGGAAAGACTTTGCTTCCACCCAGTATTCAAGTCCGCGCATGGAGAGATATGGACCTGTATAGCTTTGTGTCTCTCCCTTTAATGCATCTTTTATAATATGAAGCGGGCTCTGGTCGGGAAGTAGTTTAAGGTCAAGTCCGATGACATCTTTTTTTTCAAGATGAAAAAGATTTAAAAAGGCTTCGTTGCACTCTGTTACTTTTAGCTCAAGATCATAAGAAAAAATGGCAATGGGTGCCTGTGTATAGAAGTGTTCAAGTGTTTCTCTATTCTTATACAACTGTTCTTGTGTTTTTATGATCTGCTGCTGATGCCTGTTTATCTCTATATTCTGTTTATGTGAATTGTATGCAATGATCATCTGAATGGAATAGTAAAGTATGCCCATAACTGCAAGGAGAAGATAAATTTCTTGCCCCAGTATGAACATTGAAATAATAAGAGGAATAATTATGATAGAGATATAGAGAACCATAATCCGGATATCTGGAAAAAGTGAGCTTATGGCACCACTGCTAAGTCCTACCAGTGCAGCAATAATAAAAAGTCTTTCCATATCATTGACTTGTGGCAGGAAAAGGATACCAAGGAGTGAAATCAGTGCAGCGGTGATCAAGTTAAATACGATGAATGTATTATGCCACTGTGCAAGTGTATAGTGATCTTCATGGGTTTTAAAATAGTAAACGGATATCAGGCGGATAAATGCCATTAAAACAACACTTGATCCCCATATAACTATATCGCTATGCAGTGTTGGATAAAGGTAGTAGGTAATGATCAATGAAAAAATAATCAGAGCAATGAGACTTTTTTGTGAAAGCAGATAAAGGTACTTTACCATTTCTCTTTTGGTTCCGTTCTTGGTACGAATGGTCGCGAGCATCTTTACAAAGTAATTCATATACCTATTATACATAAAATGCACTAATATTAGAGTTCATTTCCTGTTTTTATGATGTCCATTCCGAAGGCTTTGCGCAGTTCATGCATAGCTTTGGTGAGTTTTTGCTCCTCTCTGTCCTGTTCATAATCCAGCAAAGAGAGGGTTCTGTTGTGTTGCGCGCTGAAATTGCTTACATGTAAAGAGAGTTTGACCGCCCCTTTGCCAGGCAGTTTCATTTCACTATAGATCTGTTCAAGGATCTCTTTGTAGAGTGTTTCGCTAAAAAGCCGTTCATAGGTAACGCTCTGTTTGACCTTGATGCCGTATTCGTAGTTGATCTTCAGGTAGTAGGTCATGGGGTTCACGCCTGTTTCAAGCACCATATAGCTGATGTGCCGCGCCATGATCATAATGCGTCGGCGTATCTCCTCTTCATCATAGATGGGATCAAAGGTACGGCTTATACCTATGGATTTGCGTGCGCTCTTTTTCGTATCAACCGTTTCTTCGTCCGTTCCGGTAATACGTTTGTAGAGCTGGATACCCGGTTTTTTCCATTTATCCAGAAGTGCTTTGTTTCGTTTCACCTCTCCAAGTGTGGAGATGTAGTGCTCTTTCAGCCTGCGTGCAAACCCCTTCCCTATTCCGGGGAATGCCTCAATGGGTATGTCCTCAATATAACGGTCAATATCAGTTACCTCATAAACCCCGTAGGGTTTGGCAGATTCTGTTGCCAGTTTTGCGATCCACTTCGCTTCGGAGATCCCGATAGAGACAGGCAGTGAAAACTGTGCCATAATCTCCTCTTGAAGGCTCTTCGCATAGGCATAGGCTTCTGAAGGTGCTACCCATCCGCTGATGTCACCGAAAAATTCATCGATGCTGTACTGTTCCACTTTGGGGATCTTGCGCTGCATATAGGCGTGTAGCTTTTGTGAGAGTGTATGGTAGAGCCTGTAGTGCGAAGGGATGACGATCATCTCGGGACAGAGCTGCAGTGCCTGTGCGATAGGCATGGCAGTCTGCACCCCTTTTGCCCTCGCCTCATAACTTGCAGAGGTGATGATGCCGCGTATCTTGCGCTCCCCTTGGATATCATCGACAAAATACTCTTCAAATGACTTTTTTCTCTCCGTATAGAAGACTGGTGCAACGAATGCTCCGCTGTTGTCGTTCATCAGTTTCGTTCCGACACGCTCACGGGAAAATATCTCAAGGTTACTGCGACTTCCTACTGCCATGGGAATGCCACGAAGCGAAGGATCGACCGCACGTTCGGCAGAAGCAAAAAAACTGTCTATATCTATATGGAGGAACATAGGTGAAGTATAGCACGATGGTGAGGTATGTGATAAAAATATGTCAAATTGTCATAGATTGAATATTATAAAAGTAGATGGCGGAGACGGAGGGATTCGAACCCTCGGTACCCGTTAGGATACGCACCCTTAGCAGGGGTGTGGTTTCAGCCAACTCACCCACGTCTCCAGATGTTTAACGGGTGAGATTATAATGCATTTGGCTTAAATGAAAGCTTAATTTAAATGTAACTTTTCAGCTTTTCTGCTTTAGAGCTTTTCAATGAGCGAATTGAGGATTTTATCTTTATCAAGTAGAAACCGAATTTTGATCCTTCGAGATGCTTCTTTGTCTTCCACTCCATTGTGCATAATTGGGCTTTTACTTGCCATACCTTTGGCTTTAAGCATTGATGAAAGTTTGTATGTTTTGGCAAAAGGCAGTGTAAGCAGATGATCTCTGATAGCTTCGGCACGTTTTTGTGAGAGTACTCTGTTCTTTGCTTCATTACCTGAGCTATCGGTATAACCTTCGATAATGAAGGCTTTGATATAAGGACGGATGTTTTCATCGTTTATAAGGGTTGTAATGTATGTTTTCAGATTGGTGTCAAGTTTTTTCAGTATCTCTTGCTGGGGAACAGTTTTTCCCGCCTTGAACAGACGGGCATTATGTAGATCCAGGGATGCATCACTTTTTTGGAATCCGTCATTGTCGTGAAATACCTTTTGGAGGTTTTCAAAAGCTTTCTGTTGAACGGAAGCCAGTTTGTGAAGAGATGCAAGTTTTTGGGTATTTTTTTGCGCATTTTCCGAGAGTGATGAGAGTTGTTCTTTTGTGTCTACTAGACTATTCTGAAGTATTTTCAGTGTATTTTGGAGCTCTTTCATTTCTGTTTGCATCTGTTGTAGGGCATCTTTGTTCTGAGATACAGCAATGAGATGTGCGATCTTCTTTTCATTCTTTTCCAGTGTTGTATAGAAGGCTTCCGGAGAGAGAGCGAGATGATTGACTATTGGTTTGTCAGTATGTGTTTTGATGTAGGATGCTATGGATCTGTAATGGTTGTATGAAGGAAGATGCCCTTCCACATAGAGTTTTCCATCATCTGTTTTGAGGTCAATACTCTCTCCTGTGTTCTCAAAGATCTCTTTTTCAAGACGGTAAAGGTCATATTTCTCTTTTGCCATATATGCCGATCCGGCAAGAAGAAGTAGACCAAGTGTGATAAAAATGAGTTTTGCAGGGTTTTTATGAGATGTTTTCTCTTGTGTATCATGCGGTGTTTGTGTATGGAGAAAATCGTGTATCATCTCCTCTATCTGCTTGATCTGGGGTGCATTAAGGTCACCTTCGAATGACTGGAAGAAATCGCTCTCTTGTTTGATGAGTTGGGCGAAGAACTCATTGATCAGTGTTCGCTGTTCATGGTCAGGCTCTGAGTCAAGGAAGGCAATGAGGTAGACTGACCCGGCACTTTCGATGTAGAGTGTGGCATTGCCGTAACTGAGCAGCTGTACTTCAGCGGTCTCTTTGCCCTTTTCTATCCAGTCATTGACAAAGTCTTTGATGGCACTTGCCATAGAAGCGACCATATGCGGGTCGTCTATCTCACTGTTTTTCAGGTGTGACTCGGCAATGAGAAGCCCTGTCTCCTTTTGAATGATGAAGATCGATTTGATGGTCGCATCACTGCTCTCTTCAAGCAGCAGTTCTGTCTCACTCACACCGGTAAGTTTGGCTTTTACTTTTCGTTTGTAACGTTCAAAGGAGAGTCCCTGTTCGATCTTTTCATTGATCTTCTCGGTCATCTCTTTGATCGCTTGGGTGACATACTTGGAGATCATCCCTCCCATAATGGGATAAAGTGCATCAACCATCTTCTCTTTATTGTCAGCGATCTCCTGAGAGATAGCCGGAGAGATGACAGCCTGCAGGGCGTGGCTCATTTTCTGCGGGTCGGAAGCGACACTTCGTGAGATGATCTGTGCAAGATACTCGGAGAAGATCTCCTGAGTTCTCTCATCTTTATCTTTAAGTCTTTCGAGCAGCAGATCATCAAAAAGAGGCAGCAGTTTCTGTTTGATCGCCTCTTTATCAAGTGTCTCGAACTCAAGGTGTTCAACCTTTGATACCAGTTCTTCAAGCAGTGCAAGCTCATCAGCAAGAAGCAGTGACTTCAGCCGATCAAGCTCTGTATCATTTTGCTTCAGGTTTAGACTCCTGTGTCAAGAGAGTATTGACATCTGTACCCTGTATTTTCATGGCAACATCAAGAAGCATACCTGCCATTGCATCGCGGGAGAGTTTTTCTTCTCCAAGGTTTGCCAACCCCTCGTTGAGTGCACTTTCAATCTGTGCTTTCATCTGTACGAGGTTTTTGTTCATTTTTTCATTTTCATCCTCAATGTTCTCTTTCATGATCTTGAGCTTGGTGAGGAACTCGTTTTTTTGGTTCTGCATCTGTACCTGAAGTGTCTCATCGGTTGTGTCGATCAGCTCTTTGAGTTTGGTACGCTCTTTTTGCGTTGCTGTGGAGAGATTGTCTATTTTCTGCTCCAGAGCTTCAAGAGAACGTTCCGTCTCTTTTTGCAGTTTGCTGTGAGCCTCTTTAAATGTGTGAAGCACTTTCTCCTCTACACTCTTAAGTGTTTTGTTCAGTGTCTCGAAACGCTCGTCAAACTCTTTGAGTTGAGAACCAAAGATCAAGTCTCTGATCTGGTCTACATTGTTCATGTTCTTGTCTGCCATGGCTATGCTATCCTTATTTTATAATTTGTGATGATTTTGTGATAATTGAATTATATACCTTTTAAAAAGGTAATTTGCTTATTTTCAGTGAATATTCAATAGAAATTGACTATCTTACGGCTTTCATTTAAGATTTTAACTTTATTGAGAGAGGTTTGCCATTATGTTCCAGAAACTTGCACCACTGATAGTACTTGCCATGTTCGCAGCAGGAGCATACTTTATGATCAAAGGGATGCATCATGCAACCCATCTTGCCGATCCTAAAAAAGGAAAGAAGCTGAAGGTTACAGAGTAGCCATCACGTCAAGGATCTTCTCTACTTTTGCTTTGGGATCGGCATCTTTATAGATAGGACGTCCCACAACAGGAAAATCCACACCCTCTTTGGCAGCGACATCAAGTGTCGCTACACGCTGCTGGTCACCGGCATCTTCTCCAAACGGTCTGATGCCGGGACAGAGTGTCAGAAAACTGTCTGATGTGGCTTCCTTGATCGCCCTGCTCTCAAAGGTGGAACAGACCACACCATCAAGTCCGTTCTCATAGCTCATTTTGGCAAACTCTTCCGCTTTCTCATCAATACTTTTTCCATAAATAAGCTGAAATGTCTCATTGTCGAATGAGGTCAATGCTGTAACAGCCAGAACAAGCGGTCTTTTTTCATATGCGGAGAGGCGATCCATGACCGTACGCATTGCCACCGGTCCTGCAGAGGCATGGATGTTAAACATATCGACACCAAGCTTGGTGATCTCTTCTGCCGCATCCGCCATTGTATTAGGGATATCGTACAGTTTCAGATCAAGAAAGATACGAAAATCGGGATTGATCGTTTTGAGTGCTTCAATAAATGGTTTTCCGTCACGAATATAGGCACGAAATCCCACCTTCATCCAGACGTTATAGTTTTTCAGTGACTCAGCCAGAGCAAGATTCTCTTCTGCAGACGGCAGATCGAGTGCAACACACAGTTCCATGGACAACCCCTAATAAAATATTGGTATAATAATAACCTAAATTTCATATAGAAGGACTAAACGACTATGTTTGGAAAAGAATCAAAAAGATACGATATCCCACAAGATGTGATGGATACATACAACTACGCAAAGTTTAAAACAAACAAAGGTGATATCTGGGTAAAACTCTATCCTGAAGATGCACCCAATACAGTAGCAAACTTCGCACATCTTGCCAATGAAGGTTTCTATAACAACCTGAAGTTCCACCGTGTTATTCCGGGATTTATGGCTCAGGGCGGATGTCCGCACTCAGGACCTGGGGTAATCCGGCAATGGCAGGAACAGGCGGACCGGACTGGCAGATCGACTGTGAAACAGACACAAGCCACCATCCTCACAGAAGAGGAACACTCTCTATGGCTCACGCAGGGCCAAATACAGGTGGAAGCCAGTTCTTTATCTGTTTTGCACCATGTCCGCACCTTGATGGTGTCCATACAGTGTTCGGTGGTATTGAAGAAGACGATACAGAAAGCTTCATGGTGCTTGACAAGATCGAGCAGAATGACGATATTGAAACAATTGAGATCCACGCAGAAAAGCGTAATCCCTATTTCCGGGCAACCACAAGGGATTGCCCCTACACACCTGAAAAATTGTAGGGGTACCCCTTGTTGGTACCCTCGCCCAAAGGATAAAGATGTACGGATACTACCGAGTCGCAGCAGCTGTCAACACCACCACCGTAGCAAATCCTTCCAGGAATGCCGAAGAGATCCTTGCTCTCATTGAAGAGGCGCATCAAAAAGAGGTCAGTGTCGTTGTATTCCCCGAACTTACACTTACCGGTTACACCGCCAGTGATCTTTTTCTCAACCGGACGCTTTTAATATCACAAGATGAATCACTTCAATATATATTAAAAAATATTGAGCATATCAATACCATTGTTATCATCGGTATTGCTTTGCTTGAGGCTGACAGACTTTACAACTGTGCTACAGTGATTCAAAACGGAAAGATACTGGGTGTCATCCCAAAATCATACCTGCCGAACAAAAAAGAGTTTTATGAAAAACGGCAGTTTACCTCCGGACGGGACATTGTACGTACAAGCACTGAGATTTTGGGCGAAGAAGTACCATTTGGGGTAGACCTTCTCTTTACTGACAGCAAAGAGATGACCTTTGGTATAGAGATCTGTGAAGATCTCTGGGCTGTGACACCGCCAAGCAACCACATGGCAAGCAATGGAGCTAACCTGCTTTTCAACCTCTCAGCAAGTAACGAACTCATAGGAAAGCATGAGTACCGTGAAGAGCTTGTACGTACACAGAGTGCCCGATGTATGGCAGCCTATGTCTACAGCTCGGCAGGTGTAGGCGAAAGTACGACCGATACCGTCTATGGCGGACATGCCATTATCTCCGAGTACGGCTCTACACTGGCACAGAACGAACGTTTCAGTATGGAGAGTCATCTCATTACGGCAGATGTGGATCTGGAAAAACTGCGTTGGCTCAGACTCAATGAAGGCAGCTATAGTGACGGCCGACGTAAAAAGACCCGCACCGTCAAAGTGGGGCAACTGCCTGAGACAAGTACCCTTCAAAGAGAGATAAACCCTGCACCGTTTGTACCGTCAGAGTATGCGGACAAGACACACCGATGTGATGAAATTGTCCACATTCAGGCACATGGGCTCATCAAACGCATGAAACATGCGCATATTCAAAAAGCAGTCATTGGCATTAGCGGCGGACTTGACTCCACCCTTGCCCTGCTCTCCACCCACAGAGCCTTTGAGATGATGGAGTGGGACAGTGCCAACATCATTGCCGTAACTATGCCCGGATTTGGAACGACTAGCAGAACGAAGTCCAATGCTGTTAAACTTTGTGAAACACTGGGTGTAACACTAAAAGATGTGGATATCACAGACCTTTCGTTAAAAGAGTTCGATGCCATCGAACATGATCCTGCTGACCATTCAGTCACCTATGAGAATGTGCAGGCTCGCGCAAGAACTTCCATACTAATGAATATGGCAAATAAAGAGGGGGGACTTGTCATCGGTACCGGTGACCTGAGTGAGATCGCTTTGGGATGGAGTACCTACAACGGTGACCATATGAGTATGTATGCGCTTAACAGCGGTATTCCCAAAACACTCATCAAGTATGTAATCGAATACTATAAAAGTAATGAAAAGATCGCCGATATCATTGATGATATACTCGCAACCCCTATCAGCCCCGAGCTTTTGCCGCACAATGATGATGAGATCACCCAGGAGACGGAAGAGATCGTTGGTCCCTACGAACTGCATGACTTTTTTCTCTATCACTTCATCAAGTATGGCGCTAAGCCGGAGAAGATACGCTTCCTTGCGACAAATGCGTTTAATGGTAAATATAATGAAGAGACGATCACCAAGTGGCTCAAGCTCTTTTTACGCCGCTTCTTTACTCAGCAGTTCAAGCGAAGCTGTATGCCTGACGGTCCTAAAGTGGGTACCATCTCTCTCAGTCCCAGAGCAGACTGGAAGATGCCGAGTGATGCGGATTTTGAAGTATGGTTAGAAACACTTTGATCCCGTCTTTCTTCTTTAGGTAATAAGGTAATACATAACTCACACTCTTCTACTATACTCCCCTTGCAAAAAAATATAAAAAAGGAGAGAAAATGCTATACATCGAATCTTCCGGAGAAATCGTACTTTCAGGACTTTTAATAACTACAGAATATAAACAATATAATTATAAATTAATTAAGTAATAAAAAACAAATTTATTTGTAAATATATGCTTTTTTTAATTTAAAAGGTTTATAATCCTCATCTCTTATTGATTACAATTACAAAGGAACACTATGAAGTTTTTTAAAAATTTCCTCGCACTTATTGGCGCGATCGTTGTCTTCGGATTTGCTTTCGCTTTCGTTAAATTTGATCTTGGTACCCGTCTCTCAGAGGTGGCAAAACTTGATTCTCAGGCGATCCCTGAATATATGAAAATGTTCGACAAGGTCCTTGCTACCGGTGATCCGGCAAAAGGAATGGTTCGTAAAGTGAAAATGGAAATTCCTGAAGGGATGACAAAGGAAGAGGCATTTGAAAATGCACTTGAGATCGCAGATGCGATCGCAGAAGAGCACGGACTGGCACTGGTAGACAGCAAAACCATGCCTAGAGGCGGAAAACTCTTTAAAGACGGAGGACTGCTGACACATATCCGCTCATACTGTTCTCCGACCATTGCGGACAAATTCCTCAACCACTCAGGAGAGTTCATTGCATTCATGCCATGTCGTATCGGTTTCATTGAAGAGCCAAACGGAGACATCTATATCTATA
>Ga0256828_1002181_pt1 | contig 11830 bp, 12 predicted proteins | sample CV88metaG_FD_185993 | JGI IMG/M metagenome (GOLD analysis project Ga0256828, IMG submission 185993) | Hydrothermal vent microbial communities from East Pacific Rise, Pacific Ocean - CV88 | ecosystem: Environmental > Aquatic > Marine > Hydrothermal vents | place: Pacific Ocean: East Pacific Rise... | reverse complement strand
TGTACATATCCAACACCCATTAAGTTGCCATTTTTAAACTCTTTTAAATCTACTATTTGACTAGAATAAGTTGTTTTTATTGTTCTTTCTTTAAGTTTTCTAAAGTATCTATCAAACTTTATGAGATGTACCTGTTTTTTTTGCATCTCATCTTCTACACTTCCAATTACAATAAAACCACCATCTCTTAGTTTAAGAAGTTTTGTAGCAGAAAAGTTTTGCGTTGATGCAATAGATTTTAATGCTAGTTTATCCCCATTTTCATCTATTCTCATTAAAAAGATATCATTTTGAGTTTTATAAAGCACTACAATCGAAGCATCAAAATCTTCAAAAGCATCTATTGCAAAATCATCATTTTGCGAACCAAACTTTTTAGACCATTCTACTAAAAAAGTACTAGAGAGTTTAACCAAATAAACATCATTCTCCCCTAGCCCATTTTCAAAGATATTATCATTAAAATCTCTACTAGTTCGTGAAGTTGCAACAACTAAATATCCACCATCATTTAAAGGGATAACTCTTTTTAAATAATCGAAATTCTTTGTTCCTAGTTGTTTTGTTAAACGTTTATTTCCATTACTATCTAGCAACACTACAACAAGTTCACCTTTTTGGAGATATCCCCCTACGACATAACCATTTGTAGGTGTTTTCACAACTGCCTTAGCTTGTGCAAAATTTTGTAATACAATATCTTTTGAAAATGAATACTCACCATAAGAATTCACTTTTAAAAGATACATCACATAACCATATTTGTTTTGCCCTAAAGAATCTAAATAACTAAAAGCATCACTATATTCAACTCCAGTTACATATTGTTTTTGAGGATTATAACTATTTGAAAAACCTACACAACTTAGAGTATTTGTATAATCTTGTGTAATATCAAATAACGCGCTATCAAATGGTTTATCTACAACAATAGAAAAATCGCTGTTAGTTGCTAAAAGAAGTTTTGGTAAAAGAAAAAAAGGGAGAAGTTTTTTTAGTTTCATTAGCAGTTAATGGTCTAATTTAAAGGTGGTGCAACAGCACCAAAGAACTTATTTTAAGTTCTCAAATGGTGCAGTTACAACTTGCTTACGAGTTACTGTATATGGAACTAATGCAGCAGCACGAGCACGTTTAATTGCTGTAGAGATCATATCTTGGTGACGTTTACAGTTACCAGTTAAACGACGTGGCATAATTTTGTATCTCTCTGAAAGAGAAAAACGTAAAGATGCTACATCTTTATAATCCATAAAATCAACTTTTGCTTCACAATATTTACAATATCTTTTTTTGTATTTTCTTTTTTCTGACATGTTATTACCTTTTATATATTATTTTCTAAAATGGGATTTCATCTTCATCTATATCGATGCTAGGTATCTCTTGTGTTGGCATCTCACGAGCTGGTTGTTGCTGTGTATAACTACTTTGTTGTCCAAAATCGTTGCTAGGTTGTGTTTGTTGGTTATAGCTTTGAGCAGAACCTGCATCATAACTATTTGCACCATAAGCACCACCTGCTGCCATACCTTGATTCATACCTTGTTGATTCATCGGGTTTGATGATTGATTCATCTGCATATTTTGAGAATCTGCTCTTGAGTCTAACATCTGCATAGTTTCAACTGTTACAGAGTGCTTAGAACGCTTTTGTCCATTTTGGTCAACCCATTGCTCAAAGTTAAGTCTTCCCTCAACGAGAATCTTACTTCCACGTCTTAAGTATTGGTTTGCAACCTCACCACTTCTTCCAAAAAAAGTGATATCAATAAACATCACTTCCTCTTTTTTTTCACCATTGCTAGTGAACTTACGACTAGTAGCGATAGCAGTTTTTGCAATAGCCATACCCGCTTGAGAGTATCTTAGCTCTATGTCGCGTGTTAAGTTACCAACCAAAATTACTTTATTGAACATATAAGTTTTCCTTTAATGTACTTAAGAATCTCAAAAAGATTACTCAGCAGCTGCCTCTGTAGACTCTTCTGTTTTTGTAGATTTATTTGCTTTCTCTACTAACTCGTTCCATGCTTTTACTTCACGGTTTGTATCATATTTGATTGTAACAAAACGAAGAAGATCTTCATTGATACGGAAACGTCTTTCAATTTCAGAAATAGCTGATGGAGTAGCTGTATAATATATAACATGGTAATAACCACGCTCATTTCTTTCAATTGGGTAAGCTAATTTTCTCATACCCATTGCATCTCTTGCAGCGATTTCACCACCGTTTGATGTAATAACTTCTTCGATAGCATTAATGCTTGCTTGAATCTCTTCTGCTGTTAAAGTAGGTTTAACTACTACTAAGTTTTCATAATTTCTCATATAGTATGAACTCCTTTTGGTATTTGCTTCCCTTTCGGCTTGGTATATAGCACACAATTGTGTTACAAAGAGAAAGGAACACGTGATTATATTAAAAAACCACTTAAGATTAGATTATAAACAAGCATATATTAAAAAAAATTTGTTATACTTATAAGGAATTTTTATCTTAATACAAAGAATCAATCTTATGGCACAAAAAAGAAAAAAGACAAAGTCTAAAACAAAAAAAACACAACATAAAAAAAATGCTAACAACATACAAGATACAAATAAAATTTTAACATACATCGTATGGATGCTCTCTGCTGTTGTTGTTATTCTTCTTGGTATTATTGCTTTATATTATTCCAATAATAGCCCCCATCACGATAAAGCAAGCTCACAAAAATTTCTTCCAACATTAGAACATAAGCAAACAGTTCATACTCCTAAAAAAATAAGAGAAGAACTAAAAAATGTTTTAGATTCTGAACAAAAAACGTATACAACACCAGCACATGAAATAGATGAAAAAAACATCATTCCTCCACAAAAAAGAGCAATTCAGCATAACGTAAAAAAACCCAAGCTTGCTATTATTATAGATGATGTCTGTACCAGAACTCAAATTCGTCGCATTCATAACTTAGGAATTTTAGTAAATATCTCTTTTTTACCTCCAAGTAAAACAAGACCAAATTCTGCAAAACTTGCAAAAAAAGAACCTGTTTATATGGTTCATCTTCCAATGGAAGCAATGCATTTTAATAAAGAGGAACCATTTACTCTTCACGTTCATGATTCTCAAAATGTTATAAAAAAACGTATTCATGAACTTAAAAAGTTATTTCCAAGAGTAAAATATATCAATAACCATACAGGGAGTAAATTTACTGCAAACGAAAGAGCGATGAATAAGCTTATTTATGTACTTAATAAAGAAAATATTTTATTTATTGATAGCAGAACAACAAGTAAAACAAAAGTAAAAAAAGTAATGCAAAATTATGGTCTAAAATATGTTGCACGTGATATCTTTTTAGATAATAAACAAGACAAAAACTATATTAGAAAACAAATAAAAAAAGCTGTACGTATTGCTAAAAAACATGGAAGTTCAATAGCAATTTGTCATCCACATAAAATTACATTACAAACACTTAAAGATTCAAAAGATCTCTTTAAAGACATAGAACTTGTTCTGGTAAATAAACTTTACTAAAATGCCACTTTTAACAAGCCAGATATCAGAACTTGACTCTATGAAGAGTTACCCTCAAAAGATTTTCTTTGAGGGTAATACAGAACTTTTACGCAAAAGAAAAATCTCCATTATTGGTACACGTAAACCATCAAAATATACAAGGGAGGTTTTATTTGAACTCTCCTCAAAACTCTCTAATGCAGGAGTTTGTATAGTAAGTGGTGGTGCTATGGGGTGTGATGCGATTGCACACCAAGGTGCAAAAAACAATACCATTGCAGTACTTCCAAACGGTATAAATATAAAATACCCAAAAATAAATACAAACCTTTTACAAAATATTCAAGACAATGCTTTGCTTCTTTCACAATTTGAAGAGGGTTTTAAAGCACGCCCTTGGAGTTTTGTAGTGAGAAATGAACTTGTTGTTGCTTTGGGTGAGGTTTTGGTTGTAGCTGAAGCAGACCTCAATAGTGGGAGCATGAGAAGTGTAGAGTTTGCAAAAGCAATGAAAAAAGAGATTTTTGTTTTACCACATAGACTTAAAGAGAGTTTAGCAACACAAAAACTTTTACAAAACAATGAAGCTAAAGCTATTTATGATATAGATGCTTTTGTAGAAAAGTTTGCACCACCTCAAGTAAGCCAAAAAACTCAAGACCCATTTTTAAACTACTGCTCCTCAAACCCAACTTATGAAGAAGCTTTAGCAAAGTTTCCATCTGAAGTTTTTGAAGCAGAGTTAAACGGTAGTATTGTTATTAAAAATGGTAAAGTTTTTTTAGCTTTATAAAATAAGCATTGCATCACCATATGAGTAAAATCTATACTCTTTTGCAATCGCTTCTTCATACAACTCTAATGTTTTTTCCAATCCTACAAATGAAGCCACCAACATAAGAAGTGTTGATTTTGGAAGGTGAAAATTTGTAAGAAGATGATTCACCCTTTGAGGTTTATTTTGTGGATGTAAAAAAAGGTTTGCTTCACCACTAAGTTGCTCTTTGTGCCGAACATAATACTCTATAGTTCTAGTTGAAGTTGTACCAACACTTAAAATAGGAGTAGTAGAATCTAAAAGCTCTTTTGTTTCTTGTGGAATCTCATAATACTCTGAATGCATTGGATGTTCTGTAATAACTTCAGATTCAACAGGTTTAAATGTTCCACTCCCTACATGAAGTGTTACATAAGCTGTTTTAAAATTTTGCATAATTCTTTGGTGTTGCTCTTGAGTAAAATGAAGCGATGCTGTAGGAGCTGCTACTGCACCCTCTTTTTGTGCAAATACACTTTGGTACTCGCTTTCATCTTCACTATTATCTTCACGTGCAATATATGGTGGAAGTGGAACATGCCCTATTGCATCTAAAATAGGTAAAACATCTTCAAAACGAAGTCTAATCCCATTTTTGTAAAACTCTACAATACGTGTTCCATCCTCTAGTAGCTCAACAACCACCACTTTTAAATCTTGATTAAAAAATATCTCTTGTTCTAACTTTACACGACCACGAATATAAACATGCACTTTTGAAGCATCAAGTGGACGATTTATAAGAAGCTCAATTTTCCCTCCACTACTTTTTTTACCATACAAACGCGCTTTAATCACTTTTGTATTGTTAAAAACAAGTGCTACATCTTTTGGTAAAAAATTTTCAAATTCATAAAAATATGTATGAGTAATAGAGTTGTCTGCTCTGTTATAAACCAAGAGTTTTGCACTATCTCTTGGTGATGCAGGATGTGTTGCTATAAGCTCTTGAGGAAGAGTAAAATCATAACTTTGCGTTAAAAGCTCTTTACTCTTCATCTTCTTGCTCATCTTCATCTTTTGGTGCTGGATTTACCACTTTTACAATTAAAATAGAAAGACCATATAATATAATTAACGGTCCAGCCATAAGAAGTTGTGTTAAAACATCTGGTGGTGTTAAAAGAGCTGCTACTATAAAAATAATAACAATTGCATATTTAAAAAACGCTGCCATCTGTTTATCATTTATAAGCCCTAAAAGTGCTAAAAAGTATGCAAAAATCGGTAGCTCAAATGCAAGTCCAAAACCAAACATAATTTTTGTAAAAAAACCTACATAATCTTCTATATTAATAAGTGGTGTAAATTTAAAACTACCAAAGGTGATAAGAAAGTCAAATCCAAATGGAGTAACTACATAATAGGCAAATAAAATTCCAACTACAAACATTGTTGTTCCACCAACAATAAAAGGGAGAATCATCTTTTTTTCATGTGCATATAAACCAGGAGCAATAAACATCCAAATTTGAGACAATATAATAGGTACAGAAGCTACAATAGCAGCAAAAAATGAAACTTTCAACGCTACAAAAAATGCCCCACCAACTTGACTTGTTGTGACCATTCCATCTGCTGCATGAACAGATTTTTTACCAACTTCAATAAGCGCTGAATTTAAGGGAGCTACCATCCAATCTAATAGTAATTCATGAAAATAAAACATTGCAAAAAACATTACGATTAAGGAAGCAACAGAAATAGCAAGACGCTTTCTTAATTCTTCAAGATGGGGACGCAAATCATCAAACATCTAATTATTCTCCTCTTTTTTAAAAGTTACTCTCTCTTGTTGTATAGATTGCTCTTTAGTTTGTGAAACACTTTTTGTATCATCTAAAAGATCTTCTACATGTGTATCTAGTGATGCAAACTCTGCTCTTGTTTGAGAAACTTTATCACTAGCTTGTAAAAGCTCCTCTTTATAAGCAAGTGCTTCTTGTTTAATTTCAGAGACGTGAATCTCCTCTTCAATTGTATTTTTTACATCACTTACTGTTCTTTTCATATCTCTAAAAAACTTTGCTATATCTACCATGGCAGTTGGTAGTTTGTCTGGTCCTAAAAAGAGAATTGCTATAACGATTATTATTAAAATTTCAGAAAATCCCATTCCAAACATTATAAGTACCTTTTATATTTAAGTAGGAGTCATTTTAGCAAATAAATGCTTAATACTCAATTTTCATATAGCCTGTTTCAGGCTCAATAACTATAGTTATAGATTTATTATTTTTTGAGGTAAGTTTTATATTACAAGGAGAGCTAATTAATACAAAATCATCATTTTTTTTATAAGGGTGTGTTAGTTTATTTGGATCATTCTGCAAAGGTCTTCCTAAGTAATCAAAACTAATTCTACTATAACGACAACCTCCACTTAATTTGTATTTTTTGATATTATAAGTTTTACCAATATTTAATCTTTTCATACCAATAAACTCTTTTTTTCGAATATCTATTTTATTTTTTTCTGTATCACTAGAAGTATGACCTCCTGTCATAAGTTGATTATGATTTTGAGGATTTTTTGCAATACTATCTACTTTAATATTAGTACGAGAATCTTCCTCATTACAAATTGTATAAGAAAGTTCATTATCTGCTCTACTTCCTTTATAAAATTTCACTCTCCATCTATCTTGATACCATACATTATCTTTATTGTAAGTATCTCCTCTCATAGACAACTGTTGAGTGTAACGTAAATCACCAATAAGTTGTCTAGCAGCTAACTCAAGGTTATTTTGCCTAGTTTGTGGGACAATATAAACAGTTAATATACCAATAACTACCAAAACAAAAATAAGCTCCATAAGGGTGAACGCATATCGCATAAAAAAACCTTGATTTTTTAGCTAAAGTATAGTTGGAAAGTTGTTAAAAGGAGGTAAAGAGAAAGGGTGTAGAGAGAAAAATCTCTCTACAAAAAAGAAGAAAAATTATTTTTCGATTTTTTCAGCTTTTTTTACATCATAAAGAATATCATCCATTGGGTGACGATACATTGGCATTGCAAGACGTTTTTCATCAAGTACGTGACCAATGAAACCAATTGAACGACCTACGATAAAGAATGCATTAAGAGTACCACTTGAGATAAACTCATCAATCTCAGTTTCAGAGTATCCAAGCGCTCTCCACATATCTACCATTAAGATACCAATAGTACCATCAACATTAAGAATAAGGTTCTCTTTTTTACTTGTTGTAAGAGCTTCTACAGTTCTTGCATAGTCAAGTAGAGGAGTTGCAGGGAAGTTTTCTGCTGCATAATCCATTAAACCTTTAACACGAAGGTCTGGGTTTTTAAGAGATTTAATACGGTGACCGATACCTGGAATTGGAATACCTTGTTTTTTCATATGAGATAAGAACTCTTTTGGAGAAAGATTGTTATCATCAGCATATTTAAAATGCTCAGCAGCACCATCAATAGCACCACCAAAACGTGGACCAATTGTTAAAAGACCAGTTACAAGTGATTCAACAACAGATTTTCCAGCACGTGCAGTTACTTTAGCATTGTGAGCACCAGATACTGCTGGACCATGATCAGCTACAGTTTTGATTACAGTTTCAATAAAGTCTGTAGCCCATTTTGGATATTGTTTTTTGAACCATAGTAAAGAGATAACATCACCAATACCTTTACCTGTACTTGGAAGTGCAACACTAGAGATAGGAAAACCTGCATATGTTGCTTCTTCTCCACGATCATCAGAGATTGTACAAATAAATTGTTTTGGACGACGTACTTTTGGTACGATGTTAATTTCTGGCTCAGCGATTTCAGAGATTGTTCCATCAGCTTTTAAAGACTCATATACTTCTTTGATTTTTGCTGGAAGATCATTGAAAGTTGCTGGTACATGAATACCTGCTTCTGCCATAGCTTTGTTTTTAGCTTCTGCAGTCTCAGCATCACCATTTGCAGATGCACCTGCGTGACCAAACTGAACACCACTGCTATAATGTTTAGCAATTGTACCAATACACCATGCAATAATTGGCTTAGTAATTTTACCAGATTTAACTGCTTCTATTACTTTGTACTCTTCAGTACCACCAACTTCACCAAGTAAAATCATATATTTTACTTCTGGGTTATCTTGCATACGAAGAAGGTTGTCAATAAATACTGAACCAACAAATCTATCTCCACCAATTGCAACACCCTCTGCAATACCATCTGCATTGATAGCGATGATGTTAGAAAGCTCATTGAAAAGTCCACCAGAACGAGTTACAAGACCACAAGAACCTGCACGGTGAAGTTTAGAGTTGATAATATTTTCAATAGTACCACCGATATTTGCAATTTTAAATGCACCTGGAGCAATAGCACCAACAGTTGCTGGACCAATTACAGTTACATTTAATTCACGTGCATAAGCATTCATACCACGAGCAAGTCTTTCAGGGATACCCTCTGCAGTAATCATGATAGTCTTGAAACCACCAAGGTTAAGAGCTTCCATTGTTACATCGTAAGCAGTTCTAAAAGATGCAAAGTTTAAAAGTACATCAGCTTGAGGCTGAGCAGCTTTTGCTTCTGTAGTACTTTTGTAAAGGGGGATCATAATCTCATCAGCACCCCAAAAGAATTTTTCAAATTTATTTCCACTTGTAGGAGCAACGATTGCTGCAACAGATGGAGTTTCTCTTTTAATTGTGTAATCATAATCAAGCATTCTTTGGATAGCTGTTTTGTTGTTGTTCCAAAAAATTGCTTGTGTATCTTTAGTAAATAATTGTGCCATCTTTTCTCCTTACTTTTCTAATGCCATACGCACGATATCTGTAACGTGTGTTTCTGGTCCATAAACTTCAATGTCAAGACCAAGTCTGTCTGCAGCTTCTTTAATATCTTTAAGACCTTTTTCGTAGTTTGGTCCACCACGACGAACGTAGATTTTAACACCAACTTCTTTCATTTTATCTGCATACTCTTCAAATGCTTGAATAATACCAGTAAATGTTTTTGCAACATCAGTAAAGTTTGCAATAGCACCACCGATAATTAAGATTTTATCACGACCTTGAGCATCTTTTTCTCTTGTCATAAGATCTAAAAGAGTTTCAGCGTAGAATTTTGTCTCACCAGTAGTTGGACCACCAGAGTACTCACCATAGTTAGCAAGATCTTCAATACCTGCCATATCTGCGATAGTATCTGCATAAACAACAGAAGCACCACCACCAGCAACCATAGTCCAAATTCTAGCTTCAGGTTTTAGTAGAGTAAGTTTTAAAGATGCACCAGTTTTAGCATCAGCTTCTTCAACAGCTAATACTTCTGGAGATTTCTCTTCCATACCAAATGCTGTAGGGAATTCAATATCACCCCACTCATCTACCATCATAAATCCAGCAGTATCATCTAGTTTTGCAACCATATCAAGAAGCTCAATTTTGTTACCTTGCATTACAAATGGGTTGATTTCAAGGTATGCGAAGTTAAGTTCACGGTATGCTTTGAAAAAACCGATTGCAAATTTTGCAAAGTTTTCTTTATCTTCATCTTTAACATCTGCAGGTACGTTTGCTTTAATTTTTTCAGCAATTTCCTCTTCAGTTGCAGTAATTGGGAATTTTACTTCAGTAACTTTCTCATCCCAACCCTCTTCAACTTCCATACCACCTTCTGCTGACATATAAAGAACATCTTCATCACCAACAACAGTAGCAGAAATATAGTACTCTTCAGATTGATCATGTGGAGTAAATGGCTCAACTACGAAGTGAGTAAGCATATCTACTTTTGGCTCACCTGTTGGAGTGTCACCATCAAATGAAAAATAAACTTCTTGTTCTTTTGAAGCTTTTTCATCAATCCAAGCAGCAGCTTTTTCTAATGTAACATCACCTGGTTTTTGATCTTTAAAAAGAACAAGCCCGTTTTTACCACGCTTACCAAATAGCATATCTGGTTTTGCAACTAATGCTTTTTCATTTAACCAAGACTTCTCTTTTGCAAGTTCTTTAAGTTCTGATCCATTTTGAACCAGCACTGTTTCATATGCATAAGTAAAATCTGGAAAATATTTATCCCAATGTCTTGCTAAGATAGACTTAGCATCATATTCGCGTATCGCTTTTTGAGCCATAGAAACTCCCTATTTTGATATTTAGCCATTATCTTACCATAGAATTATTTAGGAAACTTTATGAATGAAAGAAATCTCTACTTTGTGCTTTTAATGTTGTTTAATTTTGTAACATATCCCCTATAAAGCACAACATCTTTGTAACGAACTGTTACATAATCTTTTTTATTGAACTCTTTTGTATTTTTTATAGGAGTCAATTTATATTCTTGACACTCAGCTATATTATAAAATTTTAAACGTTGCATCATTTTTTTCTCTGTTGTTATACAGTTTATATTTCGAGCTTTTAAGTTTCTAGCTAACTCTTTGGCAATATCAAAATTATATATAAAATTATTTTTTGGCTTATCTAAAAATGGATAAAGCTCTTTGTTTAAAAGTAAAACTACAGAATTAAAAACTAAAAAACTAAAAGCAAAGAAAAAAGCTATTTTGTACTTTAGACGAAACTCTTTTACACGTAATCTATATACATTTTCAAAATTTTGTCCAGCTAAAAATAGAGCCATAATAAGATAAGGTGCAATATTTTCAACACCTAAACTTTGTCTAAAGGAGAGTAAAAGGGAGTAGATTAAAGAGGTTACAGCAATGAACCATACAAGATCTAACTTTTTTAAAAGATAACGTCTATAAAGCACATAAAAAATGTAAATAAAAACAAAAGGTGTAAAAACTGCCCCATAAAGTGCTAAAACATCTAAAAAATGTCCACTTGGAACACCTTTAATATTTAAACCATAAACTAATACTCCAGCAACTAAAAAACTAAAACTATAAAAAAAGAGATAATAATTTTTCTTAAAAAAAGAGTAAAAACTAAGTGCTAAAAAAAGGTATATAAAATTTGGATCTGCAACAAAATAAAAAGGAGAGAGAATAAAAACAGCTTTCTCTTTAAATTTTTGAAAACTAAAAATAAAAAATAAAAGTCCAAAAATAATAAATCCTGCACTATTTACAACCAATGCAGAACTAATAACACCTGGAAGTAGTAGAAAAATAACAACAAGCCAAACTCTATCTTTTTCATATTTTAAATACTCTTTTGAAATCAAATAAACCAATACGGCACTTAACTCATGAAGTAAAATCATAGGTAAACGTAAAATAAAATCGTTATGACCAAAATATTCTAAAAAGAAATTTACAAAAATATATATAAATGAGTTGGAATGTTGCAATGCCTCCACCTCTTCATAAGAGATGCAAAGGCGAGAAGTTTCAAAAAAAAGGAGTGTTGTGTCTAAAACAAGAAAAAGAAAAACAAGTAAATTCATAGTTTTAAGAAGTTATCAATTATCTCATGTCCATATTCACTCATAATAGATTCAGGATGAAACTGTACTCCATAAATCTCTTTATCTTTTACTTTTA
>Ga0256828_1002180_pt1 | contig 11834 bp, 12 predicted proteins | sample CV88metaG_FD_185993 | JGI IMG/M metagenome (GOLD analysis project Ga0256828, IMG submission 185993) | Hydrothermal vent microbial communities from East Pacific Rise, Pacific Ocean - CV88 | ecosystem: Environmental > Aquatic > Marine > Hydrothermal vents | place: Pacific Ocean: East Pacific Rise... | reverse complement strand
GGAGAAACCCCTTCCCAGACACTGAAACGAGAGGGAATTTAATCGATTTTATCAGTAATATTCTACAGGAGGATATAATAATGCAAATAGGAAGAGAGATATACCATCTGTGTATGGGAGTGGTGGTAGGAGCCGGATTGATGCTGGCATCGACAGCGCCGGGGATGGCAGAAGCACATCCGACACTGGTGCAGGAGCCGGTACAGGTCGACGAGATGCCTCAAAAAAATGAACTTATCGTAGCCTATTATGGCCGTCCCGGTGTCCGTTCCCTTGGTGTTCTGGGAGAGTACCCTGTCAGTCAGCTCAAACCGATGATCAAAGAGAGGGCGGAAGAGTATGCGAGGATTACCGGCAAACAGGTCAGGCCGGGATTCGATATTATCTATGGACTGGCTTCGGCGGAGCCGGGGCCTCACAAAGATTATATTATTCACCTGAATTCGAAAAAGCTACAACCCTATATTGAAGCGGCGGAGAATGAGGGGTTTGTACTTTTCCTTGAAACACAGCTTGGCGAACATATGCCTCAGGATGCCATCCATCATATTTTAAAATATATGAAACATCACAATGTCCATCTGGCAGTCGATCCGGAATTTGAAGTCAGCAATCTCAACGTACGTCCGGGTAAAAAGATAGGACGTGTAGAGGCGGCATGGATCAACAGAGTGCAGGCGATTATGGACAAATATATGAAAGCCAACGGCATCAATGAGAAAAAGATCCTGCTTTTGCATATGTTCAGGCATACGATGGTAGAGCATAAAGAGCAGCTTAGGCACTATGACAATATCGACCTTATTTTCAATCTTGATGGGCACGGCTCCCCAAAACTGAAAGTAGATATCTATAATGCGATCTATACCAAAAAGTATGCCGATAAAGTTGCAGGAGGTTTCAAGCTCTTTTTTAACGAGGATCATCCGATGATGACACCAAAGCAGGTCATGGGGATGGAGTATGCAGAGGGGAAAAAGGTCAAATATCCGCCGAAACTGATCAATTATCAGTAAATGGGAACATTCTTCGGATGTCAGGAAATCTTTGAATGGATTTTATAGACGATTGTTTCGAGATTGCGTATTTTCAATAGTCCGTTCCTTTGATTTTCGTTATAATTTCAAAATACTTCACAGATAAGGCGACGGGTATGCCCCGGGCGTAACCAGCTATGATTTTAAATGATAAAAGTATTGGAAAGAAAGGAAATATATGAACACATTTGAACATTTGTTATTTGTAAAAACGTTTATAGGGATGGTGGCCCTGATGAACCCTTTGGGCGCTATTCCCATACTCATCAGTATCAGCAGTGGCAAACCGGCAGTTGTCCGCCGCCGTATTCCCAAAGTGACCGCTACGGCAATTTTGATCATCCTGCTGGTATCGGTATGGGCGGGAGAACTCATTTTGAAACTGTTTGGAATCAGTATCGAGGCATTCCAGGCAGGAGGAGGGATCCTTATTTTACTTATGGCGATCCATATGCTCCAGGCCAAACAGTCTCCCATGAAACAGACGGAAGGTGAGAGTAAAGAGTTGAGTGAACAGGAGATCAAAAGTATGCTCAGCGTAGCGGTCGTACCTATGGCAATCCCGCTTATGGCAGGCCCCGGAACGATCAGTTTCAGTATTATCCAGGGGGCTGAACTGGCACACATACTTGGTGGCAGATTACTGTTGAGCGCAGTTGTATTGGCCGCTGCACTGCTTGCATGGGTCACATTGGCATTTGCAGAACCCATCGGTAAGAAAATGGGTGAAACCGGGCTCAATATCGCTACCCGTCTTATGGGTATGCTTCTGGCAGCTATTGGAGTACAGATGATCGCCCACGGTTTGGTAAAACTGCTTCCCGGATTGGCCTGATATTCATACGCTTCCTCTTCCAAAGGAGATACTTTCTTCTTTAATACTTTTTAATATTATAAATTCTCACCAATAAGATTTTCCTCTCCATGCATAGAACAGGGGGGAGGAAGAGAAGTATGCCACTATAAGGGTGAAGTATCCGCCGCAGTTTATCAACTACCAGTACTCACTGTTTTGAAAGCTGTTCGACATTTCTTTCGAGCAGGTTGACGGTGACTAAGAGAAAATTTTTCCCCAAAACGACTTTTTCCCCGCCAGTTTATCGATGATATCGAAGTAGTAAGTTTCATTTTTCAGTCCAAGTTCCGGATATTTCAGTTTTTCATTCGGCATAACGGCGATGGTAAACGGTACGGACTCTATGGTGAACGCAGTCGCCAATTTTGGATTTTTCGCCACATTGCATTTGACGACCAGAATGCCCTTTTCTTCTCCATATGCTTCCAGTTTCTCATCGATGAGCCGTGTCAGTACCTGACAGGGCCCGCAGCTAGGGGAGTAGAAGTCTATAAAGACCGGTCTTTCACTCTTTTTGATGATCTTTTCATAATTTTTATCTGTCAATTCCATCTGTTATTGTAACACAGAAGGGAAAAACTAAGCAAATATCGTATGGAGGAGAGGTAAAATAGAGAGAAGTAAAAATAAAATAGATAAAGAACTTTTATGAAAAATACAATCGATATAGCATTTAAACAAAGTACCATCGATGATCTTGTAGGCTTTTCGAAACTGTTGAACAAAGATATCAATGTAATGATCGAAGAGGCACTGGAACAGTATTTTGAGAGCGAACAGAAGAAGCTCATAGAGAAAGGCATTGAAGAGGATGCCTCTATGACAAACCTGGATTATGATGAATTCTGGGACGGATTGGATATCGGGTAGCGTTTAACCGGTTTTTTTGTTTTCCCAACGGCCATGCTGTATTTTTCTTGTATCAATCGCCTCTGCCTCCTCTTTCCGGGAATAGGGGGACAGTAAGTATATTAATAAATATCATATAATTGAAGGCGTCTGGTGCTAAGCGTGGAAAGGTCGAGATATGCGTTTTGAATGGAATATGAAATCAATTGTAAAAGAGATAGCGGCAGGAGCGCTGCTTTTGTTTATATTAACAAATATAATAAGCTATATCCGTAAGCCGGCGCTGGAGAGTGACAGGTTGCCGAAGATAGAAGCGGTACTGCTTGACGGCAGCGGGTACAGTATGCCAAAAGGCAAACCCCTCGTGATACATTTTTGGGCGACATGGTGCCCAACCTGCAAACTGGAAGCTTCCAATATCGAGCATGTTTCCAAAAACTATGCAGTATTGACCATGGCCGTCAATTCCGGCAACAATCGAAAGATTGAAGAATATTTGAAAAAGAGAGGGTTGCATTTCAAAGTTGTCAATGATCTTGACGGCAAATGGGCAAAACGGTTCAGGGTCGAAGCTTTTCCTACAACATTCATTTATGACGCTTCCGGAAAGTTGAGGTTTACAGAAGTGGGCTATACGACAACTGCAGGATTGTTGGCGCGTCTTAAAATGGTTGAGTAGATAAATATGCTAAAATACTTTTTACTACAGCAAAAGGATATGTGTGAAGATCGCAGACAAAAAAGCACTCAAACGCGAATCGATCATTCAGGCGGCATTACAGCTCTTCTCCACCAATGGATTTCACAGAACGACCATTCCCGATATTGCGGCAAAACTGCATATGAGCGTGGGAAATCTCTACAACTACTTCTCCTCCAAGGATGTATTGGCAAAAGAGATCATCAAATATACCTCCGAAGTTCTGGGTGAAGAGATCAGAGAGATCAATATGCTTGAGATCAGTGCGCAGGAGAAGATCCGGAAGATCGTAGAAGTCTACTTTACGATGGCAACGGAAAAACCGGAGATGATCGAGTACTTTCTGCGAGTCTACCTTTCCCACCGTGAAGTCTTTAAGGACGGATGCGAAGGGATGACCTGTGTCAGCGGCTTCATTACGGAGATCATGATCTTTTTCGACGATGGTGTCGGCAGCGGAGAATTGCGGGATCAGGACTTCTTCTCTGCGTTCGGGCTCTTTATGGGGTATCTTGGCGGTATGGTTTTCCTGAAAGGGGAGGAGATACTGCCCAAAGCGCTGGAAGCGTACATTGATGATATTTCACGCAATATCTATTATGCGCTTAAAGCGTAGGGTGGGCCATTGCCCATCCTGAGAGCTCTCTGGCATAGAGACGCACGTGATGCCGAAAGGCTAAAATAAGCGGTGGGCAACTGTACCCCAAGGACATTTCCTTCGGGTACCCACCCTACAGGGTATGAAAAATGAAACGGATATCAACTGCAAAACCAAAACTCCTCTGGATCCAATCCATTACCTGTAACGGTAACAGCCACTCTTTTTTGAACCATCCAGACCTCTTTTCCGTCCTTTCCCATGTTGAACTGCTGTACCATCCCATACTTGAGACAGAGTATGGGATTGCCGATATGCTTTCTGGAGAGCTGCCATGCGATATTCTGATACTCGAAGGCTCGTTCAGGGAGCAGGGACTTCTCAAAGAGGGGGTTGAAGTACTGGATATCGCCATGCAGTATGCGGACAAAGCCTCCTACATCATTACTGCCGGTACCTGTGCAACGTTTGGCGGGATCTTCAAGCAGTACGATCCGGAGCATATTTCCGGTTTCTGCTTTGATGGGGAGCGTAGGACGATGCGATATGAAGCCTATGCTTCCAAGCTTGTCTCGCTTCCGGGATGCCCCATCCATCCCAAGTGGCTCTCCTATGTGCTTCTAATGGCGGCAAAGGGCAGGGAGATTCCCCTGGATGGACTGCACCGCCCGCAGGAACTTTACAACATTACCGTACATACAGGCTGTGTACGCAACGAATATTTCGAGTGGAAAGTAGATACCAAAGGGTTTGGACTGAAAGAGGGGTGCCTCTTTTACGAACAGGGGTGTCAGGGGCCTTACACGCGGGGCAGCTGCAATAAAATACTCTGGAACGATGTCAGTTCCAAAACCAATGTGGGTACCCCCTGTTTTGGCTGTACGGAGCCAAACTTTCCAAAAACAGCGCTTTTTGCCACCAAAACCAACATGGGGATCCCTGCGAATATGCCTCTTGGCGTACCCAGACGCGCCTACCTGACAGCCACGGGGATCGCCAAAAGTTTCAGGATCAAACGTTTTGAAGAGAGGATCATCGATTATGGTCGTTAAAAAACTGATAGAGAAGATAGAGGGTGAAGCCCGGCTTGATTTTAAGCTGGAGGAAGGAAAGGTGGAAGATGTACGGATCAGCTTCGGATTCTACCGCGGTATTGAGGAGATATTGAAAGGGAAAGCGCCCCGTGACGCTCTCGTCATTACACCGCGGGTCTGCGGCATCTGCAACCATGCCCACCTGATCGCCGCCGTGCGTGCACTTGAAGACGGTTATGCGAATGCGGGGTATGAAATACACCTGAGTGACAAGGCGGTCAAGATACGTGAATTTACGCTTGCCTGTGAACTGATACAAAACCATATCAAATGGTTCTACCTTGTTATTCTGCCGCAGCTGGAGAAACTTCTGGGTGAGAGTAACGGTGAGAACCATGCCCTCAAAGCCTCCTACCTCTCTTCTACGATCACCAAGGCGCTGGCGATCTTCGGCGGGCAGTGGCCACACTCCTCCTATGCGGTTCCCGGCGGGGTTACGTGCGACCCGACCTATGTCGATGTCATGCAGGCAGAAACATTTGTCGATGAAGCGGTACGTTTTTTTGAACAGATGGTTTCCGGTATGCCTTTTGAAAGCTATCTTTCCCTGGACAAACTTTCCGACCTGCATGAGATCGGTGGAGATTTCGGCAGGGTACTGCATCTGATGGGAATGCACGGTATGGCCGATACCGGTTACAGCCATGACCGTTTCATCACTTTTGGGGAGTGTCTCTTTTTCAAATCCGGCAAGTCGATGGCGACGACCGTCTCCAATATCGATGTGCGTTATGTCGAGGAGTCTCGGCAGGAAGGCACCATGGCAAAAGCGGTCAGTTACAAACAGAAATTTTATGAGACCGGGCCGCTTGCCCGGGGGATGGTCGCCAAAGTACCGCTCATCAAAAGCCTGCACAAACGCTACAAAGACTCCCTGCTGACACGCGTTTTTGCCCGTGTGCATGAAGTGGCACTGCTTTTGGAAGAGAGCAGAAGCGTGCTCAAAAGTCTCCGGCTCGACGAACCCTCCTGTACATTTGACGGACAAAACAGGGTAACGGCATTTGAAGGGGTCGGTATAGCTGAAGCGGCACGGGGTTCTCTGATCCATAGAACGACGGTCAAAGAGGGTGTGATTGAAAATTACGAGATCATTGTCCCGACACAGTGGAATCTTTCACAGGGCAATGAAAATGAACGGGGCATTGCCGTGGAAGCGATGGTAGGTGCCCATAGCCCCGAGGAAGCCGCTTTCATCTTCCGTACGTTCGATATCTGTTCGGTCTGTACGACACAGTAGTTTTGCCTATGGCTTGAACGAATGAGATACAAGAGTTACTTTATTCTCCAAAACTTTTATAAATGAATAATCATTCATTCTTATTTAAGTTTATTTTCCTTAGAATACTGAATACCTATTCATTTTAAGATCTCTCTATTTTAAAATGGGTGTAAATTCAAAAGGAGAAAGATATGGGTACCGATAAGATCGAGTCTGTAAAGAGCCTCTTTACAGCACAAAGTGCCAAAGTAGATACGAACAGAGGTGATGCGTACTATGAAAAACTTCATGATCAGTGCAGAGCGCGTTTGGATGAACTCAAGCAGCTTGCGCCGATAAGCAACCGTATGGATTTTAGCAAAAGTATTGAAGAGGAGGGGGTAAACCGCCGTGATTTCATGAAGTGGGCCTCTGCTACGACAGCGATGCTGATGCTGCCGGCTTCTTTTACACCGCTTGTGGCGGAAGCGGCTGTACTGATGAACCGTGTACCGGTCGTATGGATAGAACTGCAGGATTGTGCGGGGAACTCCGAAGCGCTTTTACGAAGCGACGGGCCGCAGATCGATGAGATCATTCTCGATATCATTTCACTGGAATTCCATGAAACACTGATGGCACCGTCAGGGCATCAGGCGGAAAAACAGCTTGAAGAGGCGATTGAACTCTTCAAAGGCAAATACCTTCTTTTTGTCGAAGGCTCCGTCCCTATGGGAATGGACGGGCAGTTTGGAACCATTGGTGCCAAAGGTGAAACTTTCATTGACCACCTGACAAGACTCTCCAACGATGCGGCTGCCATCGTAGCGGTCGGCTCCTGTGCGACCTTTGGCGGTATTCCTGCGGCAGCGCCGAACCCTACGGATGCGAAGGGGGTCATGGATGTGGTGCATGGCAAGCCGATCATCAACATCCCGGCCTGTCCTGCCAACCCGTCCAATATGGTCGGTGTGATCCTACACTATGTCCTGACCGGGCAGGTGCCTGAACTGGATTCACTGCTTCGCCCGAAATTTGCGTTTGGTTACCGAATTCATGACAACTGTGAAAGACGTGCGCACTTCGATGCGGGCGAGTATGTGGAAGAGTGGGGTGATGAAGGTGCCAAAAACAACTTCTGCCTCTATAAAGTCGGATGTAAAGGGCCGATGACCTTCAACAACTGTTCCATCGTTCGCTATAACGAAGGTGTCAACTGGCCGGTGGGTGTCGGACGCGGGTGTATCGGATGTAGTGAACCTGACTTCTGGGACAAGTATGCCTATGAGAGGCCAATGGCAAATGCCAATATCAAGGCGCCGACAGGCGGTGTAGAGAAAACTGTCGATGAATTTGGGCTTGGGTTATTGACAGCGGCAGGTGTCGGGATCGCTATCCATGCGGCGGCAAGTGTGGTAGCAGGTAAAAAAAGTGAGGAGAATGCATAATGAGTAAAAAACATATCATCGTAGATCCTATTACAAGGATCGAAGGACACTTGAGAGTTGAAGCGATCATCGACGAGAGCAACAAGATCGTCGATGCCTATGCATCATCGACTATGTTCCGTGGGATGGAGACGATCATGAAAGACCGTGACCCCAGAGACTGCGGGTTGATGGCTATGCGTATCTGTGGTGTCTGTACGGGTACGCACTACCAGAGAAGTATCGAAGCGGTAGAGGATGCGTTCAATATCACCATTCCGAAAAATGCGAGACTGGTACGTAACCTGATTCAGGGTGCGCTCTATGTGCATGACCACCTGGTACACTTCTACCATCTGCATGCGCTTGATTTTGTCGATGTACTCTCCGCAACCAAAGCGGATCCGGAAGCGACAGCCAAAGAGGCGGTCAAGTGGGCAGGCGTGGCAGGGCACAAGCCTTACATCTCTGCTGCTGCGGATTTCAAAGCGATCCAGGACAGGGTCATCAAATTTGCCAATGAAGGCAGACTGGGGATCTTCGGCAACGGCTACTGGGGCAACCCACACTACAAACTGACGCCTGAGCAGAACCTCATTGGTGTGGCACACTACCTGAAAGCACTGGATATTCAAAGAGATATGGCAAAAATGCAGGCGATCTTCGGTGGGAAAAACCCGCATCCGCAAAGTATTGTCGTAGGTGGGGTGACCTGTGTTCAGGATATCAAAAATCCGGCGCGCATCGCACTCTTTAAGCAGTTGCTTCAGGACAGTACGGAGTTCATCAAAGGTGCATACCTTCCGGATGTCTATATGGCTGGAACGATGTATGCCGAAGAGGCGACAGATAAGGATGCAACCTATAAAGGTGTCGGCGGTACCGGCGGCGGTATCTTGAACTATATGGCATATGGTGATTTCAGACTGGATGATACCGGGTTCTACAAAGCGGCAAGCCTCTTCCCGTCAGGGATCGTGATGGGAGGAGATATCTCCAAGGTGATCGAGGTCGATACGGCGAAAATTGCAGAAGATGTGACACACTCCTGGTATGAAGGAACGGGAAAACCGGAACATCCGTATGACGGTACGACGATTCCGAAATATACCGGTCTTGAAAAGAAAGAGGATGGCTATGCCTACCTCAAAACCGATGAGAAATACTCATGGATCAAATCTCCAAGATATGACGGGCAACCGATGGAAGTCGGACCGCTTGCACGTATGGTCGTCGGGTATGCCAAAGGGGATGCACGCATTAAAAAATATGTGGATAACTTCCTGAAGCGTTCAGGCTTGCCTGTCACGGTACTTTTCTCCACAGTGGGAAGAACGGCGGGGCGTGCTATTGAGACGGAACTGATGGCGGACATTATGTTCGAGTGGGTCGATGAACTGGCGAAGAATGTTGCCAATGGTGACGACAGTACCTGGACGGAGTTTGATTTCGATGTCGTTTCCAAGGACTGTAAAGGTGCGGGACTTGCCGAAGCACCGCGTGGTGCACTGGGGCACTGGATGCGTATCAAAGACGGTAAAGTGACCAACTATCAGGCGATCGTACCTTCTACCTGGAATGCCGGGCCAAGAGATGAGAGCGGTAAACTCGGCGCCTATGAAGCGGCATTGATCGGTACGAAAGTCGCCGACCCGGAACAACCGCTTGAGATCATCAGAACCATCCACAGTTTCGACCCGTGTATCGCCTGTGCGGTACATGTGGTCGATACCAACGGAAAAGAGTTGGCGGTTTACAAAGTGGACCCTAACTGTGCACTCTAAGAGGAGTTCATTATGAAAAAAGAAGGATATAAACGCGTAGAACGTATGACCCGGTCCATGAGGATCATTCACTGGGTCAATTTCTTTTCCATGATCGTAGCGATCGTGACGGGAATGTATATCGCTGCACCGTATTATCAGTCATTTATAGCTGATCCTGCTGTCAATAAATATGTCATGGCATGGAATCGGTGGGGACATTTTATCGTTGCGATCATCTTCGATGTCACTTCGATCGTTGTTTTCTATCTGGCATTTGCAACACGTTTCCTGAAAACGAAACCGTATGAGAAAGATATTCCGACAGGCGGCAATGTCAAACAGTTCTTTGAAGTACTGTTGAATCTTTTAACGTTGAACAGACGTAAGAAGTTCAACTCTGCACAGCTTGACAGTTTCAACTCGGTTTACTTTACGATTTTCCATCTGCTTCTGTTGTGGATGCTGCTTACAGGATTGCAGCTTTATGTCCATGCATTGGCTTCCGGAGAGAGTAGTATCGGTTGGTGGTGGCCGTGGATGCTGCATCTGATCACTGACTGGACGATCCCTGTGAGTGCATGGCTGAACGGTTCATCTGTGGAAGTCGCCTCTTTGATGGATGTCCGTATCTCCCACCACTATACGATGTGGTTCATTATCGTGTGGGTGGTTTTTCATATCTATTACCAGGTATGGAGAACAGTCTTTTGGAAAGAGGGCGATATCTCCATTGCCTTTGGCGGTGACAAATTTGTAAAGGTCGATAAAGAAGCGTAAGCTTTTTTATCGTGATGATCAACTGATGTCAAAACGTATTGCATTGATCGGTATGGGCAACCTGATGTTCCATGATGAAGGTCTGGGGACCTACCTTGCCAAATATATGGAAACCAATTATGAGATTCCTGAAAATCTGGAAATTGTAGATGGTGGCCTGCTTGGTTTTTCGCTGATGACCTACTATCAGGAGTTCGACAAGATCATTATTGTCGGTACCAACTCCAAAGAGGGGAAGCCCGGCACGATTTTCCGTTACGATGCCGAAGAGATGATGGCAATGGGATCCACACGCAAAACCGCCAATGAGGTGGAATTGACCATGATGCTGGAGATCTGCTCGTTCCATGAAGCGATGGGAGAGGTCGAGCTGGTGACGATGATCCCAGAAGATATCATCGATGTATGTAACGGATTGACCGATACCGTATTGCAAAAGATGCCTGAACTTTTGGAAGCAACCCTCTCTGCTCTGAAAGAGGAGGGGATCGTTTTAGAAAAAAAAGTGGCACACTGTTCTTTTGAAGAGATCGTGCATGACTGTGCCAATCCTGTGACACCAAGAGTGTCATAGAGGTGGCCGGTTATATAGTACACAGCTAGAGCCGGGGAAAAGTTATTTTATCCAAAAACACGTATGCGACCTCCTTCTAATTGCATGATTGTTTTCTTGGTTTCTGGTTGTGTAGTATATAACTTCTATTTTCAATACCCATAAGGAATTTCATGTATTTTATTTTTGAGATGGCGTTTGCCTCCAACAAACCCTATATTAAAAATCTGATCGGTGCGTATGCCAAAAGTGTCGGTATGGCGGTAGAGATCGTACAGACAGAGGAGAAGATCTGTCTGATTTTTGACAAAGAGAACGTGCAGACCGAATCGTTTCTTCTTGGACTGGATGAACGGCTGCCGGCATCGGTATTTCTTGGTCAGAGCCGCCACTATTTCGCAGATGAGAAACCGGAACTTGAAGCGGTCAAAGAGGTGCATATGCCATTGAATATCTCTCTGTGCCCCACCTGCCAGAAAGAGATGTTCGATGTCAGTTCCCCGCGCTACTACTACCCTTTTACTTCCTGTAACCAGTGTGGTACACAGCATCCGTTCGTCACTGCCTACCCCTACACAAGAGCCAACTCCTCCATGAAGTTCCTCGTGCCGTGTGAAGGGTGCCAAAAAGAGATGGAGCAAAACCCTCTGAGAGAAGGGTATCCGCTGCTCTCCTGTATAGCGTGCGGGATTACGGTGAAGATGAATGATGGAAAAAGCGAACGCTATGCCAATGACAAGGGAAGTTACCGCAAACTTTTTGAAGTGAGTGCAAGGGCTGTTGCCAAAGGAAAAAGTGTCCTGATGAAAACCCCAAACGGATACCGTAAGTTCTTCAAACCGGAACCTTGGATGAAGCTGGCGGAGAGTCTCCTGCTCATCACCGATGCGAAAGCCCTCAACAGCCATATGATGATGGTGACACAGGAGTTCAATGCCCTGTTGAGCATCGAACGCCCTATTGTGCGCATCTCGAC
>Ga0256828_1002178_pt1 | contig 11836 bp, 7 predicted proteins | sample CV88metaG_FD_185993 | JGI IMG/M metagenome (GOLD analysis project Ga0256828, IMG submission 185993) | Hydrothermal vent microbial communities from East Pacific Rise, Pacific Ocean - CV88 | ecosystem: Environmental > Aquatic > Marine > Hydrothermal vents | place: Pacific Ocean: East Pacific Rise... | reverse complement strand
TTAAGTGAAACTGCATTTTGTGTCAAAGAAAGTGAAAAATACCATATACGATGGTTTACACCTATTGCTGAAGTAGATATGTGTGGACATGCAACACTTGCAACAGCTTTTGTACTATTTGAAATTAAAAAATATGCGAAAGAAAAAATAGTGTTTCAGTCTAAAAGTGGAGAGCTTATTGTACAACAGTATAGTGATGGTAAGATAGAGATGGATTTTCCATCGCAACAAATCACACTATGTAAGCCACCCAAAGCACTACAAGAAGCTTTTTCACAAAAAATAGTTGCGTGTTATAGCAGTATGGACTATGTAGTAGTCTTAGAAAATGAAGAAGCTGTACAAAAAGCACAGCCTGATATTAACAACTTGCTCAAGCTTGATAATAGAGGTATTATTATCACAGCCTTTTCAAAAGAGTATGATTTTGTATGCCGATTTTTTGCTCCAAAGATAGGTGTATATGAAGACAGTGTAACAGGTTCAGCCTTTACTCAACTTATCCCTTACTATGCACAACAACTCAATAAAACAAACTTGCATGCAAAACAAATTTCACAAAGAGGTGGTGAAGTGTTTTGCTCTTTGCAAAGTGATAGAGTGCTGATAGCAGGGTATAGTAAAGAGTATATGAGAGGAAGTATAACTTTATAAATTTTTTGATATAATCTTTTCATAAAAAACTTTTGCTGTACTTTTTTGTTGTCAAGAGATATAAAAAGTGGTACAAAAGAGATAATTTTATATAATACAATAAAGGATGAAAATGGAGTGCGAATTTCCAACTGTAAACTCAAATATGGACGAAGTGAAAGAGATTTTTGAAAGTGTAAAGACTATAGCAATCTTAGGACTTTCTCCAAACCCAGAAAAAGACAGCCATAGAGTTGCAAAGTACTTACAAGAAGTGGGTTACAAAATAGTACCTGTGTATCCTAAAGAAGATGAAATTTTAGGTGAAAAAGTATACCGTTCTTTAGCAGAGATACCTTTTAGTGTAGATATGGTAGATATTTTTAGAAAACCAGCTGCATTAGATGCTATTGCTGATGCATGTATAGCACGTGGAGATATAAAAGTTTTTTGGGCGCAAAAAGGTATAGTAAACAATGAAGCTGCAGAAAAAGCAAAAGCGGCAGGTATGCGTGTTGTTCAAAACCAGTGTGCTATGGTTGACCATAGAAATTTAAAAAAATAGGTATTTTTTTGATAAATCTTGAACAAATCAAAGAAGCAAAACAAAGAATCTCTGGAGTTGTTGTTGAAACTCCTTTAGCTTATGCTCCATATTTAAGTGAGATTACTGATACAAATATCTTTCTTAAAAAAGAGAACCTTCAAATAACAGGTGCTTTTAAAATACGTGGTGCTTATAATAAAATAGCATCACTCAGTGATGAACAAAGAGCTTGTGGTGTTGTTGCTGCAAGTGCAGGTAACCATGCTCAGGGTGTAGCACTTTCAGCACAAAAGTTTGGTATAAAAGCTTTTATTGTTATGCCAGAATCAACACCACTTACAAAGATTAATGGTGTAAAACATTATGGTGCAGAAGTTATTTTAGCTGGAAGTAATTATGATGAAGCCTATGCTTACGCTTTAGAATATGGGCAAAAAAACAAATTAACTTTTGTACACCCTTTTGAAGATGAAGAAGTTATTGCTGGTCAGGGTACTGTAGGACTCGAAATTTTAGAAAAGTGTGTTGATGCTGATGCTATCGTTGTTCCCATAGGTGGTGGTGGGCTTATTGCTGGTATTGCTACAGCTGTTAAAGAGATGAATCCTAACATTGATATTATTGGTGTGAGTGCTAGTGGTGCACCTGCATTTAAAAAATCTTTTGATTTAGAAAAGCCTATAGATTCAACACATGTTCGTACCATTGCAGATGGTATTGCTGTACGAGATACTTCTGAGAAAACACTAGCATATGCTTTAAAATATGTAGATAAAATTATTAGTGTTGATGATGAAGAGATAGCAAGTGCAATTTTATACCTTTTAGAAAAACAAAAACTTGTTGTTGAAGGTGCTGGAGCTGTTGGTGTTGCAGCACTTTTACACCATAAACTTCAAGAGTATAAAAATAAAAATGTTGTCATAGTCCTTAGTGGTGGAAATATGGATGTTACTCTTCTTTCTGTTATCATAGAAAAAGGGTTACTCAAATCGCATCGTAAAATGAAAGTAACTGTTACTCTTGTAGATAAACCAGGTTCTTTGATGCGTTTTACAGAAATATTACAAGAATTAAATGCTAACATTGTTCATATCTCTTATGATAGAACAGCTATATCTCTTGACTATGGTGATGCAAATGTTACTGTGCATATGGAAACAAAAGGGAAAGAACATCAAGAGATGATACGGTCTGCATTAAAAAAAGAGGGTTATTTAAGGGAGTAGGGTGTTATGAAAATTGTAAAAAGTTTAAGCATTGTTAAGCCTGTTATTTTGGCGAAAATTCTTGATGATAAAAGTTTGGTAGTTGTAGATAATGAAACGACAGTCCGTTTTTATAACAAAGATAACTTTAAACTCAGAAATGGTTTTAAAGTTAACATTAAACATGAACGCTACCAAACAAGTGTTGTCGCGTATAGTAACAATGGTGAATTTTTTGCAACCCTCTCTGCTGATTGTAAAGAATCTCGACTCTATAATGCCAAAACAAAAAAAGCTGTTGCTAAGGTTGACAGACATCAAGGGGAAGCTTCTTGTGTTGGTATAGACCCAAAATCAAGATATATGTTTTCATGTGGAGATGATGGAAAAACATTTGCACTCGATTTAAAAAGTGGAAAACTTGTTTTTACACTTCCTCACCACGCAGATACTGTAAATGATGTAGCATTTTCTAAAAATGGAAATTGGGTAGCTACTGCTAGTTATGATAAAAAAATCCAACTTTTTAACCTCGTAACAATGAGTGCCAAAGAAAAACTCAAAGCACATGCTTCACCCGTGATGAAGCTAAAGTTTTTTGACAAAAATCGTCTCATCAGTATAGATAAAAATTCAAAAGCTATCATCTGGAATATTTATAGTGGTAAAGTTATAGAAAGACTCAACGGTATTCATGATGATGTTACACAACTAACAATCTCAAAAGATGATAAGTTTCTTTTTCTTGGTACAAAACTTGGTTATGTGTTGGTTTATGACTTAACTACATACGAACTTCTTTCCGAGCGTTTTATTAAGATTAATTCGCCAATTACTAGTATGTGGTTTGATGAAGAAAAAGAACATCTTATTCTTGGTACACAAGATGGTTTTTTAATGTACTATTATATTTACGAACATGAGGACAGATTAAAAGAACTTCTTATGGAACGCAATATAGACGCTATAGAAGAGGAAGTCAAAAAAAATCCTTTACTTCGTTACACACACATCTATGAACTTGTTTCAGATTTATGGGAAAATTCTCTTAAAAAGGCAAAAATAGCATTACAAAACCATCAAAAAGATAAAGCTCAACTCATTTTAAAATCTTTTAAAGATATTCCTTCAAAAAACCGTATTATTCAAAAACTCATGAAGGATTATGCAGAGTATGATAAATTTGTTCAACTTGCAAAGAGTGGTAAAATTTCACTTGCATATAACTTAGCAAACCAATACCCTGTATATAAAGAATCAAAAATTTATAAGCTCTTGGAAGACAGATGGAAAAAAGCAATTTATGAAGCACAAAAATATGCTTTAATGCCAAATGGAACAGAAAGAGCAAGAGAAATTTTAGCTCCTTATCGGGGTGTAAGTGAAAAAACTGTTTATATTCAAGATGTTATGACAAAAGGGGAAGTTTACAAGAGGTTTAAGGTAGCACTTTCTAAAAAAGATTTTAGGGTTGCCTCTGAACTCGTACGTCAACATCCATTTCTAAAAGAGTTCCCTGAGTATGATAAAATGATTATGTATGCTGATAACCTCTATATGAAAGCTCAAAAAATGATTCAAGAGGGCAATAATGTAGATGCTATGAAAGTACTTAGAATCTTAGGAAACTTCACAGACTTCCAAGAAGAGGTACGAGAACTTCTTAAAGAGATAGAAAATAAACAAAAATTCTATGATGCTATAGAAGATGACAACTATGCTATAGCGTATAATATGATGACTCTTTCAGAAGATTTAGAAGAAACAGAAGCGGGTCAAAAACTTTTACAAGAATGGAATGAAGATCTTAAAAAAGCAAATATTTATGCAGCTCTTGGAGATGCGCAAGGTGTGAAATCTGCACTTGAGAAGTATTTCAATGTAAGTTCTAAATATAACTCTATTGCAACTGTTTTTGCATGGTGTTACATTAGTCAACTTGAACATGCTTTAAGAGAAAAAAGAAGCCGTTTGGAAATAGAAAAAGGTATAAAAAACTACGTTGTTAATTTTGGCGTTGATGACCAAATAGAGCTTTTTTATGAACTTTATAAAAAAAGACATCCAGATACTAAATTAAACTTAGAAAGTCTAAAAAAAGGCTCCATGGAGATGTGGCGTCCAAGTATGATTGTAGATTCAATCTTAGAATAAGATTGAATCACTAACTTAGCTTTGGCTTTAACCTCCGATATAGCTTATTTTGAGTATAATCTTGCAATTTTTATATAATTAGAGGAGACTTTTCATGCAAATGAGTGGCGCACAAATGGTCATTGAAGCATTAATCGCAGAGGGTGTAGATACAGTATTTGGTTACCCTGGTGGGGCGATAATGAATGTCTATGACGAAATATACAAACAAGATAAATTTCAACATATTTTAAATCGTCACGAGCAAGCTTCTGTGCACGCAGCAGAAGGTTATGCAAAAGCAACAGGAAAAGTCGGTGTCGCTATGATAACATCAGGACCTGGTTTTACAAATGCTGTTACAGGTTTAGCTGATGCTTATATGGACTCTATCCCTTTAGTTGTTATCTCAGGACAAGTTCCAATGAGTTTAATCGGAACAGACGCATTTCAAGAGATAGATGCTGTTGGAATTAGTCGTTCTTGTACAAAACATAATTATCTTGTTACAGATGCAGCTGATTTACCTCGCATTTTAAAAGAAGCTTTTTACATAGCTTCATCTGGTCGTCCAGGTCCTGTACACGTAGATATTCCAAAAGATGTTACTGCACAAATTGCTGAGTTTAATTACGATATGGAAATTAACCTTGAAACATATAAGCCACATGTAAAAGGAAATCCTCGTCAAATTAAAAAAGCTATGGAAGCTATTGCAAAAGCAAAAAGACCTCTTTTTTACCTTGGTGGTGGTATTATTAATGCAAATGCAGCATATGAAGTACGTGACCTTGTGCATAAAACAGGAATTCCTGCTGTTGAAACATTTATGGCAAGAGGAACACTTTCATATGATGATGAACTTTTAGTTGGTATGCTTGGTATGCATGGTAGTTATGCTGCAAATATGGCTATGAGTGAAACAGATCTTGTTATTGCTCTTGGTGCAAGATTTGATGACCGTGTTACAGGAAAACTTTCAGAATTTGCTAAAAATGCAGGTGTTATTCATGTTGATATTGATCCAGCATCTATATCTAAACTTGTAAATGCTGATTTTCCTATCGTTGGTGATGTTAAAAATGTTGTTAATGATATGCTAGCACAAGTTGATATCATCTCAAGTGACAACTATGAATCGTGGAGAGAGACTATTGTAAACTTTGATGAGTTACATCCACTTACATTTCATGAAGATAGTGAAAGACTAAAGCCTCAGTGGGTTATTAAACGTGTTGGAGAGCTTCTTGGTGATGATGCAAACATCTCTACAGATGTTGGTCAACATCAGATGTGGACAGCACAATTTTATCCTTTTAGCAGACCTCGTCAGTTTGTAAGTTCTGGAGGACTTGGAACAATGGGCTTTGGTTTTCCTGCTGCTCTAGGTGTAAAAGCCGGTGCTCCTGAAAAAGTAAGTATTAACTTTACGGGTGATGGTTCTATCTTAATGAATGTTCAAGAACTTATGACAGCTGTAGAGAAAAAAATTCCTGTTATTAACATTATTCTTAATAACAACTTTTTAGGAATGGTACGTCAATGGCAAACACTTTTTTATGATAAACGCCACTCTGAAACAGACTTAAGTGTACAACCAGACTTTGTAAAATTATCTGAAGCATTTGGTGGTATAGGCTATAGAGTTAAAACAAAAGAAGAGTTTGATGCTGCTTTAAAAGATGCTGTTGAAAAAAATGTTGTTGCATTTATAGAAGTTATTGTAGAAAGATTTGAAAATGTTTTACCAATGGTTCCAGCTGGTGGAAGTCTTTTCAATATGATGTTATTAGAGAAAAAGGGGAGTAAATAATGAGTGAAAATGCAAGAAGAGTTATTTCAGTTATTGTAGTAAATGAGGCGAGTGTATTGTCTCGTGTTACAGACCTTTTTTCAGGAAGAGGCTACAATATAACATCACTGACAGTTGCTCCTATTCCAGATTCTAAATACTCTCGTTTAACTATCGTGACATCTGGAAGTGTTCGTATTATGGAACAAATAACTAAACAACTCCACAAGTTAATTCCTGTACTTCGTGTTTATGAACATGAAGATATGGTAGAAAAAGAGATGGCAATGGTAAAATTTCCTATTACAGAAAATTTAAGTGATATTAATGCTATCTCAGAAGCGTACAATGGTAAGATTGTTAATGTTGGTGAGAATGTTATTATCGCAATGGTCGCTGATGAACCAAAAAGAGTTGATAACTATCTTAATGCTATAAGACGTTACAATCCAAAAGAGATTGTTCGTAGTGGTGCAGTTGCTTTAGAGAGATAAATATGAAGTTAAGTGAAATAGCATCCATTATAAACGCTGAATTTTCTTCAGAAGATAAAGAGATAATTGGTATAAATACTTTAAAAAATGCAAATGAAAATGAAATCTCTTTCATTTCAAATGCAAAATATGTCCACGATATGGCACATTCACAAGCTGCAGCTATTATAGTTGATGAAAAAACGAAAAAATACGTTCCTTCTGATGTTGTTGCTCTTGTTGTTGATGACACATACTGGCAAATGGCAACACTCTCTAAATATTTTTCAGCTCCTAGAGAAGATAAAGATGCCCCAGAAGCTACAATAGGTGAGGGGAGTGAAATTGCTCCAACTGCTACATTGGCTCGTGGTGCTACCATAGGTAAAAACTGTCATATTATGGCTGGTGTTTATGTAGGGAGTGGATGTGAAATAGGAGACAACACTGTTTTATACCCAAATGTTGTAGTTTATAGAGACTGTAAAATAGGTTCTCAATGTATTATTCATGCTGGAGTTGTCATTGGCAGTGATGGCTTTGGTTTTGCGTCAAATAAACATGGTCAACACAACAAAATTTACCATAATGGTAATGTTATCATTGGTAATGATGTAGAAATTGGTGCAAATACAACAATAGACAGAGCTGTTTTTGGCGCAACATATATTCAAGATGGTGCGAGACTTGATAATCTTATTCAAGTGGGACACAACTGTGTCTTTGGAAAAGGCAGTGTAGCTGCAGCACAGTCTGGCTTTGCAGGCTCTACTATCATTGGTGATGGGAATGTTTTTGGTGCACAGTCTGGTACTGCAGGGCACCTTAAAATAGCTCCTTATAACCGTTTTGCAGCAAGAAGTGGTGTAACAAAATCTATACTTGAAAAAGGGAAAACTTTTGCTGGTTTTCCACTTATGGATCATAGAATGTGGCTTAAACTTCAAGGAAAAATGGCAAAACTTTTAAAATAAACTCTTTTTTGCCGATGTTATTTGCATATGGAACCTTATTTGCTTATAAAGCCTAATAAATAGGGAATTAAACCTCTTTAAGGAGATAGCTATGCGAATTACATCGAGCATGTACTATGCAAATATTTTTGGTAGTAACAACAACAAACTCAATCAAGAACTTTTTGATGTTAATAAACAAATCTCCTCAGGTTTAAGTATTCAGTATGCTAGTGATGATGTAACAACTTTTACTGAAACTATGCGCTTAGATAATGAAATGACAACAATCTCCCAAGTGAAAAAAAGTACAGAAAGTGGTTATAAAGTTTCTGATCAAACAGATAGTGTTTTAAGTCAATTTGAAGATGATATGCTAAGAATGAGAACACTGCTTGTTCAAGCTGGTAATGATACACAAGATGAAGATTCTCGTGATGCTATAGTTAAAGAACTTCAAGGGCTTGAAAACAATCTAAAAACACTTGCAAATACTTCTATTAACGGAAAATACCTTTTTTCTGGCTCAGCAACAACAACAAAACCCATTAGTGCTGATGGTGTATATCATGGTAATGATGGAGCTCTTAATGCTCTTTTAGGATCAAATAATAAACAACAATATAATTTAAGTGGTAGTGAACTATTTTTAGGAGAAGAATCAAAAATACAAAGAAGTGTTACAAGTAATGTTGTCAATAAAAATCTTATAGATGATGGTGGGCTTACTCCAAATAATACTATTCGAGATCTTATGGGTGATATTGATGATGATACCGATACTGTTAATACTGCTTACTTCTATGTTCGTGGAGCACAAAGTGATGGTACAGCTGTCAATAAAAAAATCACTCTTGATGATACAAAAACAATCGATAATCTTTTAGATGAAATTGGAAAAGCTTATGGAAACACAAATGACACTACCATTGTCAATGTTTCGATGAACTCTTCGGGTGAAATTATCGTAGAAGATAAAAAAGAGGGTTCTTCAAAACTAGATTTTCATATGGTTGGAGCTGTTGACTTTGACTTAACAACTGATGAAAATGGTGATGGAGATACAGATGATGCTAACGTTGCATCTTTTGATTTACTTGATGTAGGTGAAACAGATTATGACAAGATAAAAGATGGTACCTCTACATCAAATCTTTATGTAAAAGAGTTTGTCTTATCAGATTTACAACCAGCAGGTGATGCTCCAGATAAAATAAATGGCCTACTTTATGATAAAACACAATTTAGTAAAGATGGTTCTAAACTTTCATCTAATGTTTCTCAAATTCTTAAAAAAGATAATAGTTTTGCGCAACCATCTACAAAAATTTCAGAGGTAGCTGATCTTTCTCAAGGAAATGTAGGTACATTAGATGGTACAGTATTTGATTTGGTTGGAACTGATATAGATGGTAACGACTATACAGCAACAATTAATTTTAAAAGTAGTGATAATGGTGGTTCTACTTTTTCTGTAGATACAGATGGGGATGGTACGGTTGATACAGACTACACTATCTATGATATGAATGATCCCCGTGGTGCTGTTGATGCCGATGAGATGACATATCAACAACTTATGGATGTTATGGATATGGTTGTAACAAATAACCTACCAGCTTCTTCACCTGGTACTGCTGATGAATATGACGACGCTATTATAGAAGCAAATAAAGAAGGAACAGTTTCTTTAACTTATGATAGTAAAATAGAATTTCAAGACTTAACGAGTGGTGATACAGATGCCACTATAGGACTTTATGATAGTAATAGTGGTAATGCAGGTGGAGCTGCTTCAGTAATGACTTTTAATACAAATAGATCATTAACTGTTCATGATCCAAAAACAGATTTTTTTCAAACAATTGATAAAATTATACAAGCAGTTGAAAATAATGACTCTTATCCTGATGCCAAAAATGGTGATACTGATGCTGTTGGAATCGAAAATGCACTTGGAATGATGGATGATCTTCTTAATCATGTCAATAAACTTCACTCTAAAGTTGGAGCACAATCAAATGCACTTAATCGTTCTTTAGAAAGAACAAGTCTTCTTGAAGTAAGTACAATGTCCCTTCGTTCATCAGTTATTGATACAGATATGGCTGAAGCATCATTACGTCTTACTCAATTGAACAATAACTATCAAGCATTATTATCTAGTGTAGGAAAAGTTTCAAAACTAAGTCTTGTAAATTACCTCTAAAATCTTTCAAAATGCCAAAAAATTTTAGAAAGAAATTTTTTTTGGCTATACTTCTTTAAATACTCTCTTAAAGGTAAATTCATTTGAAAGATACAGGTTTTATTATTGTTTTTGGTGTACTTATATATTTAGGGTTTTCAACTCTCTTTGGTGATACAGAACTTATGGGAAGCTATGGAGCACTTTTTGCTCTTTATAATAAACTTTATTTTGGTTATTTTTCATTTTTATACCTCTTTTTAACGCTTATTCCCCTTTATTATTTCTATAAAAACACCTCTTTTGATGTTAGAAAGGCTGAACTTAGTATAGCCTCTTTTTTAGGTTTTTTTTCTATATTACTTGCGCAAGCACTTTTAGTAAAAAATAATTTTCGAGGGAAATTTGGTGGAGATTTTGTTGATTTTCTTTCTCCATATATAGGTGTTTTTGGCTTATGGATTTTTTGGTTTATTATCACTTTTGTTTCTATTCTTATTATTTTAGACACTACAACAAGTGAACTTTTTCAAAAAATTAATACATTTTTACAAAATAAATCTGAAAAAGATGAAATTACTAAAGAAAAAAACAACATTCCTCAAGAGGAGATAACTACTCTTAGAAAAGAGGAAAATATTACTACAGATGATGACGAAAAAGAAACCTTACATGTAGAGATGCAAACAGAGGAAACTACGCAAGATATGGAACTCATTGATGAGCCTATAAGTAGTACAGCTCAAGAAATCGAAGAAGATATTCAAGAAACAAAAACAACTCCTATCATACGTAGAAAAAAACAACCTGAAAAAATTGAAGAAGTTTTACATGAATGTGAAAAAAAGACAACTATATTAGATGTTGCAAAAGAGATTAAAGAGACTAAATCAGCTGTTATTGTTGAAGAACTTGAAGAGAATAAAAAGCTCTTAGATACACTCGCAACAACAGAAAAAGGTAAAAAGGTAGAAAAGCCAACAAACTTTAAACTTCCCCCTATAGACTATTTACAAAAACCAGATAAGAAAAAACAAACAATTGATGAAAGTGAACTCGATGATAAAATTCGTTTTCTCATAGATAAATTAGCTCACTTTAAAATTGATGGTGATGTTGTACGTACATACGCTGGACCTGTTGTCTCTACTTTTGAGTTTAAACCAGCAGCAAATGTAAAAGTTAGTAAAATTTTAAATCTACAAGATGATTTAGCAATGGCACTTTCTGCAGAGACTATTCGTATTCAAGCTCCTATTCCTGGTAAAAATGTTGTTGGTATTGAGATACCAAATGATACTGTAGAAACTATATATCTTCGAGAACTTCTTGACGATAAACTCTTTAAAACAGCAGCTTCTCCTTTAACAATAGCACTTGGAAAAGATATAGTAGGTAAACCTTTTGTAACAGATTTGAAAAAACTTCCGCACCTTCTTATAGCTGGGACAACAGGAAGTGGTAAAAGTGTTGGTATCAATGCAATGATACTCTCCCTTTTATATAAAAATTCACCTGATCAATTACGCCTTTTAATGATAGACCCTAAAATGTTAGAATTTTCTATTTATAATGACATTCCTCATCTTTTAACACCTGTTATAACAAAACCTAAACAAGCAATCGCTGCACTTAACAATATGGTAGCTGAGATGGAACGTCGTTATGAACTTATGGCTGAAAGTCGTACGAAAAATATAGAAAACTACAATGAAAAAGTCAAAAAAATAGGTGGTGAACATTTTCCTTACATCGTTGTTATCATCGACGAACTTGCTGACTTAATGATGACAAGTGGAAAAGATGTTGAAACTTCTATAGCAAGATTAGCACAAAAATCTCGTGCATGTGGTATTCACCTTATTGTTGCAACACAAAGACCATCTGTTGATGTAGTTACTGGTCTTAT
>Ga0256828_1002177_pt1 | contig 11837 bp, 17 predicted proteins | sample CV88metaG_FD_185993 | JGI IMG/M metagenome (GOLD analysis project Ga0256828, IMG submission 185993) | Hydrothermal vent microbial communities from East Pacific Rise, Pacific Ocean - CV88 | ecosystem: Environmental > Aquatic > Marine > Hydrothermal vents | place: Pacific Ocean: East Pacific Rise... | reverse complement strand
AGTAGTTAGTCTTAATTTCCGTTTAAGGTTCACTAACGGTTATTTAATTATATAATTAAATAACCGTTAGTGAACCTTAAACGGAAATTAAGACTAACTACTAACGGTTATTAAGTGTTATTTAAGTTAGTGTATGGTAGGCACTAACGGTTAGTTATTCACATTTTACTGTTATTTTTATGTGAATAACTGTAAAATAACCGTTTGGATTTATTCACATACTAACCGTTTAAGTGTGAATAACTTTTTATAATTCTATGTATATAAATATAGTATTATAATAATATGTTATATACTTTTACACTGTGTTTTAAATAAAAGTATAATTTTATAATAGTGTGTATATTAATATAGTGTTTTATGTTTTTGTGTAGTGATAAATATTTTTATCATTAGTTGGTGTAAGTAGTGTGTGCCAAACTGCAACTTAATATCGCCGACAGTTAAGAGCCGTAAGCATCGTTGTATGAATGGCACTCTATTTTTTTATTGACTTAAAAAGTCCTGCAAGATAGCTTCTGCATTTGCTAGATACTTTATCTTAATAGTTCCAGCCTCTGTTATTATTGTATCTGTATTTATAACGAGTGGTTGGCTCTCTGTAATAGCTCCTGCATCTCTTGCTTGTTTGATACTGAACTCTATATCATTATAACCTCCAAATATGCCCTGTGCCTTTAAATCTTTAGTTGTATAGCCTAAATGTACCAACTCGGCATTAAGTAGATCTTTTAAGTATTTTATAGCCCATATTGCTACTCTCTCATTGCCATCATCATCTGTAATAATAACTTCCTGCTCAGTTGCACCCATATATGAGCTAAAAGAGGCTATATCATGCCCTAAAAGCTTTAATAGTATATCAAGAGCCTCTTTATCTGTTTGAGCCGTTATAGTGAAGCTCTTTGTACTTATTTTATATGCCATCTAGCACCTCCATTTTTTTAAGTGTGATAGTTTTGCATTTTGCAGGTTGATTAATCAATATCTTTTTTTTTTGCTGGAGTGAAAAACAGATACAAAACTTCGGCTGTTTGACAAGAACTCCCTTTCTAATAGATTTTCTTCTCTGAAACACCAAAAGAGCTTAGAAACACTAAAAAATATACTAGAAACACACTAGAAACACTACTGAAACACTACTGAAACACTACATAAAAAAGCTATGAAGTCCGTAAAATAGGGCTATAAAGCTATTTTATTCAATATTATATAAAAATATTTTCAAAATGAAAAAATATAATTTTTTAAAATGAAAATAAAAAAATAGCTTTTTGTGTTTTATCCCTATATATAGGGCTTTGTGGTGTTTCTGTTGGTGTTTCAGTAGTGTTTCAGTAGTGTTTCTGTAGTGTTTCTGTGTATGTAAGTGGTGTTTCTAGCTAGAGTTAGCTAGAAAACTTGTTGCTCTTGCTCTATGGCAATTTTAGAAGATGAGAATATAAATGTTTTTTTGCTGAAGTAAAAAGTGCTTGGCAGCTCGTGTTGATTAATAGCTCTAAATCTCTCTCCGTGTTCTACTTCTATCGTTTGAATTGAGCCATCTATGCTTCGGTTCTCTTTCCATCTTAGTTTTATGATTGATGCTTTTGTTAAAACGAGATTCCAAAAGTTGCCAAACTTTGTATCACTTTTAAGGATGTGTTCTATATTTGTAACTTTAGAGAACCATTTTAAGCTGGTGTTTGATATGAGTCCAGCTCTGAACTCATCCATGAACATAAGCTTCATCTCTGCATTATTATAAGGGAATGGAATTTGTTTTCTAACTTTTACCATTTCATATTCGCCCTGTACTGATACTTCTACTTCTTGTTTGATTAGAGTATCTGCTTTAGTGTCTGCAATGGCTTCATCAAGTATCTCTGCAATTGTCTCAAGGTCGTGGCTTCTGAATGCTGTTTTAAGAACTGATTGAGTTGTAGAAGTTGCATCTTGTATGGCTTTTTTAGTTTTGTTTTGAATTGTACTCATTGCTAGTTGTTTGGAGTAGTTACACATTTTTAAATGTACTAAGAACTCATCTCGTTCTTTCTCTAAAAGAGATATAAACTCAGCAATTTCGTAGCCCATACCACGAGCAACTTGCAAGAGTGTTTTAGAGTTTGTCTCTATAACTGATAACCTCTCATCTGATTGATCCATTGAGATTGGTAAATCTTCATTACTTAAAAAGATACAGTTTGCATTGAAGCGAATCATATATGGATTTGTGTGCATAGCTCTGATTTGGATACTTTCCTCAGATACTATGAGCTTGATTTTATTAGTGATGTCTTTCTCTTTGTTAAAATCGCCTTTGACTTCATCAAAAGTGATGAATAGCTTATCTTCTAAAAAGTTATTGAAGTTATCTGTTAAGTTTGCATTTGTAGCTATAAAACAGTTACTCTCGTGCATTGCATATTCTATGATTTTACTAGCAAATACACCTTTACCTGTTCGCTGGATTCCTTTTAATACAATAGCCGTTTTAGTCTTTTTAGCTGTGTTTAAAATCGTACTTAACCAATTGAGTAAAAATACTCGCTCATCTTCATACGGTGCTATATTTTCAAGTAATGCATTGATGATAGGGTATCTTTTTGGAAGTGTGATTGTTGTAAATTTATCTACTTTTAAAACATTATCTACTTTTACATCTAAAAAACCGTTTGGAATGTAAGTGTTGAAAAACTCTCCATAAAAAGATGGTTTAAGTGGTGCAAACTCTTTTCTAAAAACTCTAAGCTCTCTTAGAATTGCTGTTCTGTTTTTAGTGTTTACATGAATACCAGCTAACTCTTTGCTCTCTCTATCTATGTACTTATAAACTGTTGTATCTTTTAATCGGTCCGTTAAAATTCTATCGTGCTTATTTCCCTCTGTATCAATATCTACATAACGAGATATTCTTACATACATACCTGTCATGGCATCAAAGAAAACTGTTGCTTTCCCTAGTCTGTCAAGTGAAGCGTTTTTCTTTGCATATTTCACATAAGCATTCTCAATAAGATTAATTTTGTCTTTGAGTGTCATTTCTGCTTTATTCGCTTCGTATTGTTCATTTATAAGTTGCTTCTCTTTATAAAAATCACTTAAAAGCTTTTGAGACTCTTCCTCGTTATGATGTTTATTTGATTCACGGATAAAATCTACTTGTTTAATGTAGTTTGGAATTTTGTTATAAAAATCTGCTTCTGCTGTCAGCTGTTGTTTGGCACTCTCTTTTATAGCTTGTATTTTTGAATTTATACTCATTTATTTACCCTCACTTTGAAGATAGTCCACAAAATCTTGATTGCTATCGAATTTTAAAAAGTTATCAACTTCTAGCCCTGCTTGTAGTTTGAAATTTTCATAAGCTTTTGCTCCAGCTTTGTCGCCATCAAACATACAAATAATATTAAAACCTTTAGAGTGATAATCTCGTATGTAATTGATTAGTTTTTCATTGATTTTATTAGATGAGCTTTCAAGTGTTATAAATGGTACAGAATAAAGAAGTGCATTGAGTCCGTTCTTTATTCCCTCGCCTACTATTAAGTATTTTTCACGATGGATAATAGGTTCAACCTCTTTTCTAAAAGGGTAAAGAAAATTGTCGCCTCTGTTATGTGAGTTTTTATAGATATATTTAGGATTGTTCCACTCGTTGTAATTGTCAGGCTTGTTTGGTCTGTATGCTATTAAATCAACTATTCGACCGTTATCATCTTTTATGATGATACTTGAGCATTTAAAATGCTTATTCCATCCAACTAAAGTAGTAAACATATAATCAAGCTTTTGTTTATAATCTGCAGGAAGTGTTTTTGCTTCAAAAAGTTTCTCTATCTCTGATGGAACTATGAAGTGAATAAGTTTACCTTGCTTTGTTTGATATTCAATAGGTCTATGCCCACCAACAAGTTTTAACTCTTCATTTCCCCACTCTTGAAGCTTATTAAAATCAACTTTTTTCTTAGCTTTCTCTTTTCGTTGCACCTGTAGTGATGGGTCGACTTTGTAAGTGTCAAGTGAACTTAACTCTTTTAGTTTAGCTATTGCAGTTTTTAAGTCGACTTTCTCCATGTACATAACAAGGTCAAGAACTGATCCTCCTGTAATGTCGCCGTTAAAGTTACTAAAAATCTGTTTAGCTGGATTGATTACTATTGATTTATCTTCTTTATAAGAGAGATTAACACCGTTTTTTTTGAGTTCTCCGTAGAGTTCTGCAACTGTTACAATGTCTAAAGATTGCTTGATTTGTTCGAGTGTAGGTTCGTTTGTATTATTATTGCTCATGTTATTGTCCTAATTTAACTAATTTATTTACATATAAATATTTATTAGATACAATAACGGCAACCAAACCGATGTATTATTGCATCTAACTTTAGGGTAACTGTTTCTCAGGCAGTTACCCTTTTTTTATGCCTTTTTTTCTCTTACTCCTGCATTGATTAAAAAATTAACGATTAAAGTTTCAATAACTCTTGATTTATTCAAATTCATCTTCTTTGCATAAACATCAAAATCATGTTTAACATCCTCAGGGATTGAATAATTAGTTTGTTTTCTTTTGTATTTAAAGTCAAACAGACTCTCATCTGTTGGAACTGTGAAAATATCATCGCTCATATTTTTTACCTCATACTGTTGTATTTGGAAAATTATATAAAAAACATACTTAAACTTATATAAGTTTTGTATATGTTTTCTGATTGGTTGCCGATATTGTAAAAATAATTTAGTTAAAAAATCCTCCCTTTTTAGATTTCATATTTCGCCCTCTTTGAGTTCTCCACCGATAGCTAAAGGACTTACAATATGTTCGTTTAAATTTCGCTCTTGAATGTCAATAGCTCTCTCTATAAAACTCCATGCTTTTTTGTCAAAATCGTGTTTTGCCATATAGAGCTTAGTTGCATACTCTCTTAACTCTGTTCTGTTACAGGTTGATATTTTGATGATAATCTTTTGTATTCTTTCTTTAATAGTCATGCAAAAATCTCTTTGTTATGGTTTACAATCTTCTCTATGCTTTTTACAGATAGATTGTATTTATCTGCTAATCTTTTATATCTGTAACCTAAAGAGCGGTCGTATCTGATAGATGAGTCTCTTTTATAGATTATGAAGTCTTGAAACTGTGGAATTTCACTTGAAACCTCTTTGTACTTCTTTTTAAATTCATTTAAAGAGATTTGGTCGTTTTGTAGGTCTGAAACAACAAAAGCTAAAAGTTTGACTTGTTCATCTGTTAGCTTTTTAGCTGGTCCTCTTGAAGAGTATCTTTTGTCTGAGTCATAATATTTCTCTCTAAATTCGTAATAGTCTTTTGGAGTAACCATATAAAAACCATCAATCATAGTCGCTTTTAAATGCCCTTTGCGAATGTAATAATTTACATTAGTTCGCTCAGTTCCTAAAAAAGAGGCTATGTCTGATGTTGTGTACATTATTTACCTTTTATCGCTTTTCTAATATCTACCCATACTCTTGCAGGAATACCTATTTTATCTTCTATTCTTACCGCTTTATCAAGTCTTGGATAAGATGAGAAATTTTTATATTTTTGTGCCATATCTCTACTTACTTGAGCAATTTCAGCAAAAGTATTAGCATGAGTATCTTTTATTTTTTGTTTAAATTGTTGAATTTCATCTTCTGACATCATAATAATTAACCTTTATAAATTACAGCATTGTAGTTTAATTCTAATTAAATTTGAATTAAACAAAATTAAAATCTTAATCTATACAAAAATCAAATTTAGTTAGAATTGAATAAAGTATAATTAAATTATACAATTAAGGGGTTTTTATGTTTGGAACATTATTAAAAAAATATAGAGTGCAAAAGGGTTTAAAACAGTCTGAGTTAGCAGATAGAATAAATGAGCTACTTGGAACTGAGATAAAATCTGTAAATGTTAGTTCTTGGGAAAAAGGAACTAACCCAAAAATAGAGATAATAGAGGCAATAGCTGATATTTTAGATATACCTGTTCAGTATCTTTTTGATGATAGTGACAAAGCAATAAATAAGATAATAAGCAATAAAGCTCCACAACTTAAAGAGATAGTTGAGCATACTCTTAGAGTACCATTGATTGAGGGATATGTAGGTGCTGGTAGTGGTGGAATAATTGATGCACTAAAAATAAATGAATATGTTTATATTGACTCATCATCTGTAAAAAGGAAATATGCTAATGATACAATCATAGCTATACCTGTAATAGGAGATAGTATGACACCGTATGTTAATGATGATGATATTATCTTGTTTCATCCTCTAAAAGATGTTACACACAAGTTAAATGATGGTAAATATGTAATTCAAAATATTAATGGTGTTATGGTAAAAAATTTAAAATTTAATTGTAATGGAGACATTATAATATCATCATGCAATAAAGCGTATAGTGATGAGATTATAAGAGCTGGAGAGTCTCAAGAGTTACTTGAGATACTCGGAATTGTAGTTGGTAGGATTTTAAAGAGTTAATTTTTAAATCTACTACCTTCCCATAACATTACAACTTCATTATTTTGAACTTTTAATTCTATATTGTATTTTTTTGAATAAATATAATATGTATTTCCACCAGCTTGTCTGAAGTCTTTTGTTATTTCATTAAATGATGGATATTTGCTTAGCAACTTTTTTGTGAGTGGTTTGTTGTAAAAATGGTCTTGTAAATCTGTTATTAGGTTTAGTGCTTTTTTTAGTTCTTCTCCCTGTAATCTTTCTTTTTTAACAGTCTTTTTAACTTCTTCTTTTTTTACCTCTTGAGATGGTGTATCTGGTAAAAACATTCCTAAAACTGCAAGTGCTACAAAACCTATAATTAACTTCTTTTTTGTCTCTTTTTTCATTTCATACCCTTAAAAATAATAATGAGATTATACAAAAATAAATATTCCCTATTGATTAATCTATCTCGTACTTGGAATTATTACATTAATGAAAATTATATTAGGGGATTTTGGTGCCAGACAAGGTTTTAATAAATACTGCAAATGCTTATTTTGAATATGGTGTGCTTGGCATTAGTGTAGTAGTTCTTTTGATAGTAAGTGCAGCTCTTGTTATAGCAATATTAAAAGATAGAAAAACTAATAAGCAATTTGCTGATGCAATTAGCAAACATACTCAAAACCAAAAAGAGTTCACTCTCATATATCAAGAGTCACAAAAGCAACACAAAGAGATTTTAAAAGTGCTTAATGAGACTTTGGAAATTGAGCGAGAAAATACAAAGAGTTGTTACATTGGTGTAGCAAATAAATTAGACAAACTTCATTATATGTTGGAAAAACAAGGCTAATGAGATGATACAGTACGGAACAATCACTCAATACAGATACACAACTGATAAAGCTGGAAAAAAGCTTGAGGTAAAAGTGAGTGTAGATGAGAGAGTTACTGATTGGCTTCCTGTTAAAACTCAAGCTTCTTCTTTTTTAGTAGTTCATACACCTGTTCGCATAAACGATCAAGTTATAGTTTTTAATCCTTTTGGAAATAATGAGAACGGTTTTGTTGATAGAAACCTCACTTACAAAGATATTCCACTTCCTGATGAAGCTAACGAAAACACATATATAGGAGTGTTTGAAGATGGCACTACTTTTATACATAATGTGGAGAGTAAAGAGATAAGTTTAGATACTCCTTGCTCTATCACGGTTACAACTGCAAAAGATATAAATATCACTACATCAAAAAATATGACTTTTACTGCTTCTAAAATAGATTTAGTTGCTCCAGCTATCACACTTGATGGAGAGGTAAAAACTACTAAGAGCCTGAAAGTTGCAAAAGAGATAGATGATATGCTCGGAACTGTAACTAATCATAAACACGATGTAGCAGACCATGCTGTGGCGGTTCCAAGATGAGTTATTTAGTAAGTGTAGAAGATAGCTTTAAAGATGCTCTTATGACTCTCAAGGGTTCTGTTGTTGGTAAGCCTGATTATGGCACGAATTTACAACGACTCAAGCATCGCTCATTCAATAGTGAGTGGGTAATAGATTTTAGAAGATGTTTAAAAGATGCCTGTAAACACGACCCTCGTTTAGAGTTTAAAGGTGCAGATATAGACTCTTCAAGAGCTGGAGAGGGTGTAATAGGATACAAAGTCTATATAGTGAATTATATAATTGAGGGGGCTGTAAATGTATGAGAATTTAGAAAAACAACTCTCTTCTCTAAAAGAGCCTTTAGCTTTTAATATCAAAACTTTTGATGAGATTTTGAGCGAAAATATATTACTTGCTAAAGAGGTTTTAGGTTCTGATTGGTTGCCGTTAGAGAGCGACCCTTATATGAAAAAACTTAGAGTTTTAACTCTTCGACAACTTCATAACCAAGCCGATAAAAAAGAGACAGTTAAACAACTTTTAGTAACTACTGCTACAGGTGTAAACTTAGACAATTTAGGTGCGAGTGAAAATGTTTTTAGAGATGGTGGGGAGTTCCCTTATACTAACTTTGAATTTAAACTTTTAGCCGAGAGAGATGAGCAGGTAGTTATACCAAAAGGCTTAGTTCTTAACGATGATGATGATTTGTATAGAGCTAGAGTTGTTGAAGATGTAATCATACCAGCTGGAGAGTTGAGCGGTGTTTCTAAAGTTGAGTTGGAGTCGTTTGTAGTTGAGAGCGATGTAAAAACTGAAAACATAGTTACAGAGTTACCATTCGCCGTTGATGTTAAACAATTAGAGATTTTTAAAAATGGTGCTACTGCTGAGAGTGATGATAGATATAGACTTCGCATAATCGCTTCAAATGATAGATACTCAACTGCTGGAAGTGTTGAGGCTTATACATACCATGCTGTGAGTGCTGATAGTCGTATAGATGATATTGTCGTGCTTGATGAGAATGTACTTGATGTAAATATCTATCTTGCTTCTTTTAGCGGTGTAGATGATTTGATGATAAATAGAGTTTATGAGGCTTGTAATAAAAGATATGTTCGACCACTTGGAGATAACTTAATAGTTAAACCTGCTGAGATAGTTGAGTTAAATATTAGTGCAACTATTGAGCTTTTTGATTTACTAAAACAAGGGGAAATCGACACGGCAATAAGAGCTAATTTTGAGAACTCTTTTTTTATAGGTCAAGACTTTGTAAGAAGTGATTTTATTCGTAAATGTCATATAGATGGTGTTTATAGAGTTGATACAGATTTTAACGATGTGATAGTTAATGATAAACAGATTATCAAAATAAAATCATTGAGTTTAAATTTTGTGGAGGCTGAGTTATGAGTTTACTTCCATTAAATAGTAAAAATATCGACCAGCATTTCGCTGAGATTATAGATACTCGTTCACGAGTAGATTTTAGTGATGTGAGTATCGACCCTCTTACTTGTGATGCCTCACTTTTACCTCATATTGCATTTAGTAAAGGTGCAAATATTGACAATATGATTGAGAGTGAAGCTCGTGCATATTTAAAAACTTTTAAGAGAAAAGTACTTGGAACTGTTGGAGCTGTTGAAGATGTAGTCGAAGTTCTTTTTGATGAAGTAAAAATCATAGAATGGTTCAATGATGACTCTTTATCTGCTGGAGAGTTTAATATAGAAGTTAGTGCAGTTGATGGTGGCAACTTATATGACATGAGGGTTTTTAATCTTTGTAAAACTCTTGTAAAAAAATCAAAGAATGTGCGAAGTAAATTAAAAGAGTTAAAACTCAGTTACCTACAAAAAAGAGTATTAAATATTCATAGTGGTGCAGTTGGAGAGAATAACTGTATCGCTGAAATGTTAGAGGGTTATAAAGAGACTTTAAAAGGTTTTCAAAAATTAAGTATTGGTGCAGTTGGTGGAACTTCATCTTATGCAAAAATGGAGGTGTTATAAATGGTAGGTGGAAGCATAATAACTGCTGATGGGATTAATGCTTTATCTAATGCAAGTGCAAGTGGTAAAAGTGTTAAACCAAAGTATTTTAAATTTAGTAATCAAGACTTAATACTTGATCCAAATTTAAGTGCTAGTGATATTCATGGATGGAGAACTCAAGATATTAATCTCTATCAAAAAGTAGATAGCAAAACAGTTGAGTTTGTCTGTGATGTTATTCCAACTGAGGCGACTGATTATACTCGTATATGTGGTCTTTTCTTAGAAGATGGAACTTTGTTTATGGTGGCTAAACCACCTTATCCATTCCCTCCAACACTTCGCCAAACTTTTAAAATTCAGATGATTTATGAAAATGCAACTGAGTTGTTAGATTTTAAATATTTGTCATTTAGTGAGACTGAGCAGGATTTAAGCTTACTAAATACAAATGTTCAAATGGGACTTTTTAATCTTCAAACTCAAAGCGACTTAGAGAGCATAAAAGAGAGACTTAGTGCTGTTTATGTCAAAGGGGTTGAGGATAAAAATGAGCTTACTCAAGAGATTGAGTCGGTTGAAGAGGTGGCACATTTAGAAGTGCTTAACAGTAGTGCTACTTTGGGAAATCTAATCTTAGATACTTATAAGATAGCAGAAAATATCAAAATATAGGGAGTTGAAAAATGGATTTAAATGCATTAAATCAGAGTGTTCTTAGATTGATTGAGAACGGTACAAAGATAATTTCTTTTCTAAAAGATTTTACAGTTGGTTCAGCAAAGGATGTAAGTATTACTTATATCAATGCAGATGGAAGTGAGAGTGTGAGCACTTTTCCAAACATCGCGAAAATTGTACAAAGTGCGAATGTTACTAATGTAGGTGGTGTTTTAAAAGACTTAGCAGGTAAAAACATAACAAACAACTTTATAAAAGTAGGATTAATAAACAACTATTCTATTGATACTACAGATAGAGTTATTATTCCTTTTGACAAAGTCATTACAAATACAAATAACTCTGTATTTGACTATAACCCAGATACAGGTGAGATAACAGTTCTTCAAAGTGGAACTTATATTATTACAGGAAAAGCCTCACATTATGATGTTGATGATGGTGCTATCGCCAGAATGTTTATTAATGCTCGTGGTGGTAGTGTTTATTGGACTGATGTCATAAATCAATCATTGAATTACAAGCCTAGTATTACCAATGGTGTTGCTTTGTATGCAGGGGATAAAATCTCTTTAAGTGTTGATTGTACTGATGATACATACTACATTAGAGGTTTAGAATTTTTAACTTATTTAATGGTAGAAAGGATTTAACATGATAAGAAAAGCTTTAAAAGAATTAGGTGTAAACAAGAGTGTATTTTTTTCTGATGATATAGAAGAAACTTATGAGATGAATGATTTTAATTTCTCTTTAGAAGATTTAAAAAATAAAGTTTCAGAGTTAAAAGTAGCTGATGAAATTTTACAAAAACAAAAAGCATTCAATAATGCCATCCAAACTCATTTAGACAATAAAGCTAAAGAGTTCAGATATGACAATATGATGAGTGCGAGAAGTTATGCAGGTTATGATAATCCATTTCAAGCAGAGGCTCAAAAATTAGCTGTATGGGCTTCTAACTGCTGGGTAAAAGCTGGAGAGATTGAAGCTGATGTTCAAGCAGGTAATCGTGAGATGCCTACTATTGATGAAGTTCTTAGTGAACTTCCAATTTACGAGTAAGGAGGCTTAGTCATGCCAAACGGAATAAAAGTTTTACCAACTAAAAATGCGAGTGCTACTGCAACGATTATAACATCTACAACGGTTATCGGTGTTGTTGGTTCTGCTTCTTTAGCAGGGATTGATGCAGATATAAAAGCAAAGTTAGATGATGTAAGTCAAAGTGGCTTACTTAAATTTGGAAATGCTGAGGAAGCTTTAGAGGTATTTGCTTCTCAAGCTGGAACGATTAGAGAAGATTTGTGGG
>Ga0256828_1002176_pt1 | contig 11840 bp, 10 predicted proteins | sample CV88metaG_FD_185993 | JGI IMG/M metagenome (GOLD analysis project Ga0256828, IMG submission 185993) | Hydrothermal vent microbial communities from East Pacific Rise, Pacific Ocean - CV88 | ecosystem: Environmental > Aquatic > Marine > Hydrothermal vents | place: Pacific Ocean: East Pacific Rise... | reverse complement strand
AAGTATGTGTAACTGCGCAGCATAGAGAGATGTTAGATCAAGTACTTGATATGTTTGATATAAAACCTGAATATGATTTGAATCTTATGAAACCAGGACAGGATTTGTATGATATCACTGCAAATGTACTTTTGGGTATGAAAAATGTGCTACAAGATTTTAAACCAGACATTGTTTTGGTTCATGGTGATACGACAACAACAAGTGCGACTGCTCTTTCTGCATTTTATCAAAAGATAAGAGTAGGGCATGTTGAAGCAGGTTTACGTACACATGATCTTTACAGTCCATGGCCGGAAGAGGCAAACAGACAGATAACAGGTGTATTGACAAATTATCATTTTGCACCTACCGTTACAAGTCAAGATAATTTATTAATAGAGAATAAACCAAAAGAGACTATTGTAGTAACTGGAAATACTGTAATAGATGCACTTTTTTTAGCTTTACAAAAGATAGAAGAGAATGTTGAACTGAAACAGAATATTATAGATAATATTTCTCGTCAATATAAAATAGATGAAAAGAAAAAACTTATATTGGTAACTGGACACAGACGAGAAAATTTTGGACAGGGATTTATAAATATATGTGAATCATTGAAATCTCTTGCCTTGGCAAATCCAGATATAGATATAGTTTATCCGGTACATTTAAATCCTAATGTTCAAAAACCTGTAAAAGAGATACTTTCTGATGTTTCAAATGTATATCTTATTGCACCACTTCAATATGAAGCGTTTATATATCTGATGAATATTTCATATTTTATCATCACTGATAGTGGTGGGGTACAAGAAGAGGCTCCAAGTCTTGGTAAACCAGTACTTGTTATGAGAGATACGACAGAGAGACCAGAGGCCCTTGAAGCAAGAACAGTAAAGCTTGTCGGAACCGATCCTAAAATAATCATAAAAGAGGCGCAAAGACTTTTGGATGATACACAAGAGTATGAGAAAATGAGTAGAGCACATAATCCATATGGTGATGGAAAAGCGTGTGAGAGAATAGTAAACTTTATAAAGGATGAAAAATAATGAATCAAAATAAAACAGTGTGTGTAGTAGGATTAGGTTATATTGGCTTACCTACAGGAGCTCTTTTAGCAAGTAGAAATTATAAAGTTCATGGTGTAGATGTAGTACAAAGTACGGTTGATACTATCAATCGTGGTGAAATTCACATTGTAGAACCTGAACTTGATGCATTTGTACGTTCGGCTGTAAACTCTGGTAATCTAAAAGCAGATACGAAACCTACTGAAGCTGATGTGTTTATCATTGCTGTTCCTACACCTTTTCATGAAGGGTATGTTCCAAACATAGACTATGTTGTCAGTGCAACAAAAGCTATCGCTCCATATGTAAAAGAGGGAAATATAGTGATTTTAGAATCAACTTCACCAGTTGGCACTACACATAAGATAGAAGAGGTTCTAAAAGAAGAAGGTGTTGATACTTCTAAAATTTATATAGCGCATTGCCCGGAGAGAGTTCTTCCTGGACATATTATGCGAGAACTTGTAGAAAATGATAGAATAGTAGGTGGTATAACACCAGAAGCTACAGAGGCGACAGTAGCATTTTATGAAACATTTGTTCATGGAGCAGTACTTAAAACTGATGCAAAAACAGCTGAGATGGCAAAACTTACTGAGAATAGTTACCGCGATGTAAACATCGCTTTTGCAAATGAGTTAAGTATACTTTGTGATAAATTTGGGATCAATGAGTGGGAACTCATAGAACTTGCAAACCGACATCCTCGTGTAAATATTCTTCAACCTGGTGTTGGTGTGGGTGGACACTGTATAGCAGTTGACCCATGGTTCATTGTACATGCTGGTGGTGAAGATGCGAAGATCATCCGTACAGCTAGAGAAGTAAATACCTATAAAACTGAGTGGGCAATTGAAAAGATAAAAAATGCAGCTTTAAAATTTGAAAACGAAAATGGCACAAAAGCAAAAGTAGCATGTATGGGTCTTGCGTTTAAACCAGATATAGATGATCTTAGAGAATCACCAGCACTTTATGTGACAAGAAGATTAAAAGCAGATGGACTTCATACTTTGGTAGTTGAACCAAACATCAAGTCTCATCCAGAATTTGAAATTATTTCTGATGCAGAAGCGATAGAAGAAGCTGACATAGTAGTATACCTTGTATCACATAAACAGTTTAAAGGTATTCGTATATTTGGAAAAACAGTTTTAGATTTTTGTGGAATAATGAATAAATAATTTATTGTGAAATATAATACTGTAAATAATATAATCGGATTAATATTAATTATTTGTGCACCTTTAGTCTTACTAAATGCATTTTCACTAATAACTAATGAATTAATATTGTCAGTATTAAAATTTTTTTTGGTTGGAATAGGTATATTGTTAATTCCTTTTCAATCTTATAAAATAAAAAACAAGTTAGATTTATATTTATATATATTTATTTTTTATATTGTGATACTGACAATAGTTAATAGAAGTTTTATAGAAATAGAATATTCCATTTTATATGTAATTCCTTTTTTATTGTTTTTTATTAGGAAGAAAGAAGCCTTCCAAGTGACTTTTTTTGAACTTAAATATTTTATTATTATTATTTTGATGGCTTTTGTAATGCTAGTAATGACACCAAAAATTATTTTTGCAGGTAGAGAAATATTTATGCCCATTATTAATGGGCCTCATACTACTACATATTCGATATTGATTTTTTACTTTTTTATTTTTCTTGGTTATCAGAAGAATATGTTAACTAAGATTACATTTTTCTTTATTACAATTATTGTATTTGTTATAGTATTTGGCTATAAAGCACGTAATGCTGAGTTAGCATTAATAATGTTTTTTACTACATATTATTTCTATAAAAGTAAATTAGATAATAACTTAAGAAACATTATCTTATTTTTACTATTTAATATCTTTTTATTTTTAATATATGCAATAAATGTTTTTTATAATCCTGATTGGAATGAAATTTCAAGTGGTAGATTGTTTGTTTGGTTAGAACGTATTAATATAGCATTAAGTTATGAATGGGAAAAGTTATTATTAGGAGGAGGATATGGAGCAGATTTAATGTATACTACACAATGGTGGTGGGAAAAAAAAGCTTCTCATAATGATTTGTTATCTTTGGTCTTTAATAGTGGGTTATTCTCATTAATCTTATTTTTAGTAATAGTATCTAAACTTTTTCAATTTTCAAATAATTTTCAAAAAGCTATTTTAGTCTTTTTAATTGTTACATCGTTAACAAATACAGGTTACTTAGGGCGACCTATACAGTTTTTTTATTTGGTAATAATATATATTGCTGCTAACTCGAGCGATTCAAAAAAAGATAGATATTGTGAATAAAGTTCTATTACTTATTGTAACAGGGATGCCTGGTCTGCACAAACTGATATTTTTTTTTCTAATAGAACATTTTGTAGCTTTAAATGTTTTTGGTAAATTTTCAAATGATTATTATATAGTACAAATGTTTCTAATTTTTAATGCTTTGGGATTCATTGGAATGTTAATGATAAAAATACCAAAATATACTACTGAATATATTAAAGAATATATTCAGAAAGTAATTATTACATTCTTATTTTTTGCAATTTTATCAATTCCATTTTTTATAATATTACAAGCTTTAAATTTAATATTTGATTCTTTTGATTCTTTTATTTTATTATTAGGTATGGGTGGTAATTTACTTGTCCGTTATTATTATTTAGCATTAAAAAAATATACTATAGTATTTATATATGATTTATATGTATTAATTATTTTAAGTTTAGGAATATATTATTTAATTCATATTGTTTCCCCGATTATTCTTGTAGCATTAGGATATTTAAGTTCTTTTTTTCTTTTTTGTATAATAAAAAAAGTTCCTTTGAACTATCATTTTATAGATATGGCCGATCTTAAAAAGTCTTTTGATATAAGTACTATTAATTTTTTAAGTGCAGGTGTATATTTATTACTAATACCTTTAGTTAATAAAAAATTAGGTATTGATTATGCAGGACTCTTAGGAATAATATCAGTAATCTCAACAACAATGTTATTAATTCCACGTGCTTTATCATTGTATTTTTTACCTGATTTGTCGAAACATATAACAAATAAAAATAAATTATTATCAATGTATAAAAATTTTTCTTTCATTAATATTACATCTTTATTGTTATTATTATTATTATCATTGGTAATATTATTTTGTATTGAAGCTTATTTCCATATGAAGTCATTTAATTTAGAATATAGTGAATTATTATATATATTATTTATGTTATCAGTATTAGTATCTCAATTAGCACTTCCAGCCTCAAATTTATTGTTGGCATTAGAAAAAACTAAACTTTTAACAAAAGTTAATTTCTATTTAGTGCTATGTTATTTTTTTAGTTATATGCTTTTAAGTATGATTAAAGGAATAGATGCATATTCTTTTGTGTATATAACAATTATTATTATGATAATAGGAAATTTTATTAGATTTTTGATCTTAAACTATTATGTCAATATAAATTTAAAAAATTTAGAAGAGGTATAAAATTATGAAAAATAGTATATATTACACATTGAGGTCTCTTTTACGAGAAATTATAAGAGGACATTTATTTAAGTTATATTTTTATAATATTATTAAAAAGAATGAATACTCCAGACTTTCATTAGAAAAGTATTCATCTAATAGAATAAAAAAAATATTTAAATCATTAGAAATTAAAAAAAGTCCGAATATAAGAACTTTATTATCTATATTTCCTATTATAACTAAAAAAGAAGTACAATTGAATCCAGATAAATATATAAGTCATAAGTACAGTAAGTTAGTCTTTAATTATAATAAAACGAGTGGAACAACAGGTAGTCCCTTAAAAATTAAGCAATCCTTAGAATGTGTTCAATTAGAAGAAGCATTTGCATATAGACAACTCAAATGGATTGGATATAATTTTTATGATAAGATAGTGTGGCTACGAGGTGATTTAATTATTCCTGTTACACAAAAAAAACCACCATATTGGTGTATGGATTATGTGAGTAATAAATTAATGATGTCATCATATCACATATCTAGTACAACTTGTAGTGATTATATTAATAAACTTGAAGAATTTAATCCTGCCATTATTCAAGCGTATCCAAGTTCTATTTATGCATTGGCATTGTGGCTAGAAAATAATAATACTATTTATAAAGGTAAACCTATAAAAGGTATTTTAACCTCTTCTGAAGTTTTAAGTGATGAGATGAAGCAAACAATAGAGATAAGATTTAAATGTAAAGTATATGATTGGTATGGACAAGCTGAAAGAGTAGCTGCAATTGGTACTTGTGAACATGGTACAAAACATTTATTACTTGATTACAGTTATGTAGAATATGATTATTCTAGTCAATGTCAAATAATAGGAACTAGTTATAATAATATGGCAATGCCCCTTATTAGATATGCTACGGGTGATTTTTTTGAAGTTAATCCTAATATGTGTAAGTGTGGAAGAATATTTCCTGTCGTAAAGAAAGTTTTTGGTCGAAAAGATAAAACAATTGTCTTATCGAATGGAAGAAAAATTACCTTTTTAGATCATGCTTTTAAAGATATACCACATATGTTAGAAGCTCAAATAATCCAAAAAGCTAATGATAATTTTGTGATCAAAATTGTAGTAACAGAAAAGTTTATGGATGAGAGTAAAAAGGAGATAGAAAAGAATTTATTGAAAAGACTAGGTGATGTCAATCTATTAATAGAGGTTTGTGAGTCTATTAAACGAGGAAAAAATGGAAAATTTGAGTTTATTAAAGTTGAAAAGTGAGAATTATTAAATGACTGACAAAACTATAAATTTATTAATGATTGGTCCTGGAGCTACAGAAAATATAAGTGGTGGTGTTGTAACTGTTATCGATAATTTAATTGATACATTAGATAATAGATTTAATGTGATTAGGATTGTTACGATGCGACCTATTGGTATTTTACTCCGTTTAACTATTTATATGAAAGCATTTTATTTAATAGTTTACAATTGGAAAAAAAATAATTTGAAAGTTGCACATGTTCATATGGCATCGAGAAATAGCTTTTATCGAAAATCTATATTAATAATATTACTTAAGTTTTTAAGAATTCCTATTTTATTGCATCTCCACGGAGGGGGATTTCATATATTCTTTAACGAATCAAGTAAAATACAACAAACTTATATTAAATGGATTTTTAATTTAGTTGATATAACTGTTGTCCTCTCTAATAGTTGGAAGTCATGGTATGAAAAAACAATAGATAAAGGTCCTTCAAAAGTTATTTATAATGGGGTAAAAAATTATAAGTTGATTGATACTCTTCCCTTAAATAAAAGAAATCCAGTTATACTCTTTTTAGGTAAAGTTGGAGTTGAAAAGGGGATTGAAGATTTATTATATGCTTTTTATTCTATTATTAAAAGTATACCTAATGTTATACTTAAGATCGGTGGCAATGGGGCACTAAAGGAGACAATTAAGTTAGTCAATAAATTAGGTTTGGAAAACAATGTAGAATTATTAGGATGGGTAAATGAAGATCAAAAGTATAAGTTATTAAATGAAGTACAAGTTTATATATTACCATCATATAATGAAGGGCTTCCTATGGGAATACTAGAGGCAATGAGTACAGGCTTAGTAGTTATTTCTACGAATGTTGGTGGAATTCCTGAAGTAATAGAAAACAATTATAATGGTTTATTAATTGAACCTGGAAAAAAAGAGCAAATTACCAAAACGGTTATTTCTATATTGAACAATAAAGAAAAAATGTTATATCTCAGTAAAAATGCACAAAAAAGTTTTAATAAATATTTTGATAGTAAAATAATGACAAAAAAATTTGAGGATACTTATTATGAAATACTTTAAAGGAGATAACATATACAATAGTTTTGAAAGTTTAAAAATATATTGTGAAAATGAAAGCTTTAAAGGTTGGGATCCGTATGATGGGTTAAATAGTAAAGTATTTAAAGCATTGAAATTAAATAAATTTTCTTTAACTAGATTAGCTTGGATACAGTTTTTTAAACGTAGTTCAATTAATTTTAGAAAAATGATGTTAGTAGAAAAAGACTATAATCCAAAAGGTTTAGGACTTTTTTTAACTGGGTATTGTAATCTATATAAGATTAATCCAAATGAAGAATATTTAAAAAAAATTATCTTTTTAGCAGATAAATTGATTGAACTAAAGTCAGAAGGCTATTCTGGAGCATGTTGGGGATATAACTTTGATTGGCAGTCACGAGCATTTTTTTTACCTAAACAAACACCTACAGTTGTTGCTACATCATTTATTGCATCTGCATTATTAGATGCATATGAAATTACAAAAGATAAAAAATATTTAGATATTTCAGTTAGTTCAGCAGAATTCATTTTAAAAGATTTAAATAGAACTTATAAAGAAGAAGGGTTTGTCTTCTCATATTCTCCTTATGACGAGACATGCGTATATAATGCTTCTTTATTAGGTAGCAAAATATTAGCAAAGATTTATAGTTATACAAAAAATGAGTTATTGTTATTAGAAGCTAGAAAATCTGTAGTTGCTTGTGTTAATGCGCAAAGAGAGGATGGGGCCTGGATATATGGTGAACTTGAAATTCAAAACTGGGTAGATAGTTTTCATACAGGATATAATCTTGAATGTATATATGAGTATCAAAAATATTCAGGAGACAATAGTTTTGAAGAAGCTATTTCAAAAGGAATTAACTACTACATATCAAACTTTTTTCTTGAGGATGGTACACCAAAATATTATGACAATAAAATATACCCAATTGACATACATGCTCCTGCACAATTTGTAACTACATTATATAAGTTAGATCTTTTTAATGAAAATAGAGATCTAATTGATAAAGTAATTAATTGGACGATAATAAATATGCAAGATAAGAAGATAGGTTATTTTTATTATCAATTGAAAAATACAATATCATCAAAAATCCCATATATGCGTTGGGCTCAATCTTGGATGTTTTATGCATTCACTTTTTATTATTTAGGAGAAAAAGATGGTAAATAAAGTTAAACTAAGAGATATTTATGTATATGCATTTCCAAGTAGAAGTGTATTATTAGATTTTATAAAAAATGAAAAAAAAATTTTGGTAGCAGTTAATGCTGAAAAAATATTAAATAATAATAAAAAATTACATAAAATTATTAATGAAAATATAGCTTATAGTGATGGTGTTGGTGCTGTTATGGCAATAAAACAAAAAGGTTTAGAGACAGTTAAAATTCCTGGTGCAGAGTTTTGGTTAGATATTATTAAAAAATTTGAGCAAGAAAAAAGTTTTTATTTAGTTGGTTCTAGTTCAGAAGTAATTAATCAAACAGTTGAAAAATTAAAACAAGATTTTCAATCTATAAAAATTGTAGGTTTTAGAGATGGTTTCTTAAAAAGTAGTGATAAAGAACAATTAAAAAATGATTTGAAAGAAAAACAACCTGATGTAGTATTTGTTGCCCAAGGAAGTCCAAGACAAGAATATTTAATGGATGAGTTATTGGAAGAATATCCTGCACTTTATATGGGGCTAGGTGGAAGCTTTGATGTTTATTGTGGAGAAAAAAAACGAGCTCCATCTCTTTTTATTAAATATAAACTTGAATGGTTTTACAGGTTACTTAAGGAACCAACTAGAATTGGAAGACAGTCAGTATTGGTTAAGTTTATCTTTTTATTAATAATGAAAAAAATTTAATCTAATTGATTGATGGTTTTATCTGGAATTCCATTTTTTTCTTTATTTGCATAATTTGTAAAATTAATAAAAAGAGGACTATATTTTATTAAATTATAGATTAATTTAATTGTTTCACTCACAGTAGCGATAAAATTTTGTTTATTTAAATAATAGTTTCGTTTATTCCATTTATTGAAATCACAGCTTACTACACTTACTCTAATATTAGCTTGATTATAATTTGCTATATATTTAGCTAGTGAAATGATTCTTCTTGAATGAAATGGATGACTAACAAAAATTACACTGTTATAGTGATGTTTTAACATATAGTTTTTTAGATAAAATAGTTCTTCCATGGTATTTGTTGCACCTTTAATATGAATAATATCTTTTTCTTTAATACCGTGGTTCTTAAAGTAATCATATCGACTACCTGCTTTTGAAAATGATGTTATAATACTATCTGAACCAGTATAAATTATTTTTTTTGAGTTCGAAATATTATCTTTATATAGTTCTAATGTCTTTTTTAGTCGACAACCTTCATCTCCACCAAGGGAAACAATAATATCTGATTTTTTTGCTTTTTCTGTAATATCGATAAAATTGCCCATATTTTTTATAATTAATATCATAAATATAAGCAAAATTATAAGTATGAGTGTTTTTTGCAAAGCTGATGTCTCCAATATTTTAAATACTGTATTATAAGATATATTTAGTTGTTTTTTGCTAGAATATAAGTAATATAAATGATGTCTATGGTAAGCGAATAAGAGGGAAAGGAAAATATATTACTTATGAATAAAGTAGCATTAATTACATCAATCGATTATGAATTATTTGGTGATGGAACAGGGAATGTCACGAGAGAGCAAATTAATACTACTAATTATCTTAAACATTTAGCTGAAGTAAACAATGTAAAGTTGTCAATTATGTTTGAGTATGCTCAATATATCGCATACGAAAAGTATGAAAAATTTTCTGATGATAATAAAAAAATTAGAGAACAACTAATTGATTTAATTCAATCTGGACATGATGTTCAGTTGCATTATCATGCACAGTGGCATAATGCAAAATATAATGATTGTGAGAATATATTCGAACTAAATTTAAGTAATGTAGATATAAGTTCGTTAAAATATGAAGAAATTGTGCATGTTTTATCAGAAGGTAAACAATTTCTGGAAAATCTTTTACAACCGTATAAAGAAGATTATCAATGTGTAGCTTTTAGAGCTGGTTCCTGGGCTGTTGAAGATGAAAATAAATTAGTAAAAGCATTGATTCAGACAGGTTTTAAAATTGACACATCAGTTGTTCCAAATGTAACATTTAATGAAGGATATATAAAATTTTCATATCCTAATTGTCCACATAGATATCACTATTGGTATATTAACAAGAAACTTTCCGAAGCTAGTCTAGATAGACAGTTAATGGAAATACCTATTTATACGATTAAAAATAAATTATCTATTTTTAAATATATAAATATGAAGTCAATTGTACTTAAATTACTTATTCACAAACTATATAAACAAAACATTTCGCGACAAAAGATGAGTATAAAAGATAAGATTATTAGTAAGTTATTTAGGAATTATTATATGGCCGATATAAATTCCATGAAATATACAACTTTATTTAATATGATAGAAAATGTTATTGAAGATAAAGAGTTTGAAAATGAAGAAATTGTCCCTATTATGTTTGTAGGTCATTCAAAGGCTTCATATAATATGGATGATATGTATTTATTATATAATATGTTGTTAGATAAATATGGTAATCATATAGAATATTGGACTTTACAAGATGTATATAAAAATATTATGGATAGATAGATGGAACATATACTTAATGAAAAAGAACTAGATATACAAATGCCAATTTTGGGTCGGGCTTTATATCTAAAGAGTAAAAGTAAAAATCACGGTTGGTTTGTTGAGAATTATACGATAATAGCATATTATATAGATATCAAATTAGGTTTCAGGAGATTAGTATTTGCTACTAGTGTTATTTGCCAAAAAAATCAATTATCTAAGTTAGATGAACTGGAGTTTTTAAATAAATTAATTATCTATATACGTAAAAATAATATCTGTGATTTTATTTATAAGGCACAAGGTAATGTAGTTTTTAATGTATGTCCCAAAGGTGCTGAATGTGTAGATTGGGGTACGTATGAAGTATCTTTAAATAAATCAGAAGAAGAATTATTCGCTTCCTTTAATGGGAAATCTAGGAATGTAATACGAAAGGCAAAAAAAGAAAATGTAATAGTTAAGCAGACAGATGATGTAGATTTAATTTATAAAAATATTAAAGAAATGTTTGATAGACAAAATTCATTTCATTATCCATCATATGATTATATAGAAAGTTTAAAAAATAATTTACCTAATAATGCTGTTTTTTTCATTGCTATAAAAGATTCTATTGTTCAGGGTTCACTTATCTTGTTATATGATGAAACTATTGGCTATGCAATGTATGCTGGTAGTATTATCGCTCCTATAAGTGGAAGTTTAGATTTATTGCACTTTGAAGCTATGAAGTTTTTACAAAAGAAAAAAGTTTCTTTGTATGATTTTGTTGGAACAAGAATTGATATAAAACCAGGTTCTAAACAAGAAGGTATAGATAGATTTAAAAAAAAATTTAATCCAACTCTGAAACAAGGTTATGCTTTTAAAGTGATAATAAATCCATTTAAACATAAAATATTTGAAATATTAGTAAAAATATATTTTAGAGTCAAAGGATATAATTATACAGAATCAATAAACCAAATAGAACAGGATAAATTATTAATTAATAAATAGTTTGATTAAAACTTATGTAAATGGAGCATCTACTACACACTAGAGAATTATTAATTCAAATAAGGAAGTATCGAAAATTTCATTTTAATTTAATAGAATAATATCAAGGATTGACAATGAAAGAGAATATAGATTTTGACTTTAATGAGATTTATAATGGCCTGAAAAATCAAGACAACTTTTTAGCTTAGTTAATATCAACCTCTACTTGTTACATTAGCCTACATTTTTCAGATATTCAAGATA
>Ga0256828_1002175_pt1 | contig 11848 bp, 4 predicted proteins | sample CV88metaG_FD_185993 | JGI IMG/M metagenome (GOLD analysis project Ga0256828, IMG submission 185993) | Hydrothermal vent microbial communities from East Pacific Rise, Pacific Ocean - CV88 | ecosystem: Environmental > Aquatic > Marine > Hydrothermal vents | place: Pacific Ocean: East Pacific Rise... | reverse complement strand
TGATATAGATAAGCTTATCTGAGCAAGATTAACAGATTGTATAAAAGGTTGATATTGCGATGATATATTAACTTATAAAAAAAGTGGGGATATTGTAAGGAAAACTATAGAAGATTTTGCTTGATGTAATAAAGATGATTTATTAAAATGTAGTAGTGATATCGATGATGGTGATTGTAATAGTTGTAGATATAAATTTGCAAATAAATTTAATACAAACTATTTTGTAGTATATACACTTATTTGAGATTTGGATAAGTTGAGAAAATATTGATTTATTTCAAGATTGAAAGATGTATATACAAATATACCTGGTATTGTAAAATTATGACAATTTAAATTTAGTAAATTAGATAATCCAGTATTTTCTTATGAGGCTGATGTTAATTTAAATGTATACTATAAATATATTTCAAATGATGATTTAAATAAAATACTGTCTTATATTTGAAAAGATAAATGTTCAGTAGTAACAAAGTGAAGATCTTGGAGTATTGATATTGCAAAAAAATATGTTTCAGATAAAATAAACAATCTATATAAACTTGATGAAGATGCAAAAGAAACATATGATTTACAAGTATTAGATACATTGATAAAGGAAAAACAATCTGTTTACAAAAAATCTGATAATTTAACTAAAATATTGATTGATTTACAAATTTATAGAATTTTTGTAGAAAGAAATTATTGTCAAGAATAGTATTTAGGAGTTTAAATAAATAAAAATGATAAATAAAAATAGTCCTTGGTATGAAAAACTAGAAAATGCAATAATAGATGCTGATATAGAAAGTTTATTTAAAATTCTTTTAACTATATGAGTGAATGAATGAGCTTCGGATATTCATATAGAAATATATTCTTCTTATTGTAGGATTAGACTTAGAATAGATGGTATTTTGGAAGAACTTATTCAATATCCACCAAATATACATGAAACTATTATTGCTAAGTTTAAAATAGAGTCTGGTCAAATGAGATCAGATGAAAAAAGACTTCCACAAGATGCCAGAGTATCTACAACAACTTTGGAAGGTAAAGAGATTGACCTGAGAGCAAATACTCTTCCTACTGTTTTTGGTGAAAAATTGGTAATGAGAATTGTGGATAAATCTAAGAAAATACCACCATTAGAGGTTTTAGGTATTGAATGAGTAAATGGATTATTACTTAAAAGAAATTTACAATCTCCAAATGGTATTATTCTTACAACTTGACCAACAGGTTCGTGAAAATCTACAACACTTTATTCTTGATTATCAACTTTAAATAAAGTAGATGTAAATATTACAACATACGAAGATCCGGTTGAAAACAAGATGGATGGTTTAAATCAATCTCAAGTTAGATGAGATATCGGTTATACATTTGCTTCTTGATTAAGAGCTGCTTTGAGACAAGATCCTGATATTATCATGGTGTGAGAAATCAGAGATGAGGAAACTTTGGAAACAGCTATGGAAGCTGCCATGACATGACATTTGGTATTTTCTACAATCCATACTAACTCAGCTGCTGAGACTATTACAAGAGTGTTTAATATGGGTGCAAAACCTTATATGCTTGCTGGTACTTTTAATCTTGTAATGGCTCAAAGACTTTGAAGAAAAGTATGTGAACATTGTAAAATAGAATACAATGTAAAACAGGATAATCCAGAATTATTTAAAAATATGATGGAAGTTTTACAATCTATGAGCCCAGAACATTTAAAAAGAGAAATAAAATTAAGAAAAATACCTACTGAAAGATGGCAAAAATTTACAAAAGAAGGTATTGTTTATATAGGTTCTGGTAAAGATCCTGAAAATGGAAATACTTGTCCTGTTTGTTGAGGTAGTTGAGAAAAATGAAGAGTTTGATTATATGAATTTATGGAATATGATGATGAGTTAAGACAAAAAATTCTTGATGGAGCATCGGCATTAGAAGTTGAGAAATTTGCTCTTAAAGAGAAATGAATGATTAATCTTGAAAGAGATGGTGTATTCAAAGTTATTAAATGATGGATGAATCCACAAGAGTTATATAGACTTGTAAAACATAAATAGTAGGAAGCTTTAAAGCTTCTTTTTTTGACTTAAATTAATAATTTCTTGTATAAGATAAGACTTTAGTTTATTGTTTTCTTGTTAAACTTGAAGTTATTTATAAGTTTCCAAACTGTAGTTTTAGATATATTATATTTTTGGGAAATTGCTTCATATATTAGATTATACCTAACATAATCAAATAATATTTTATCAATTTCTTGCTTAGATAGATTTTTTTTAGTTCCAATTTTCAAATATAATCACAGTCTTTATATAGATATCTTTGTTTTTCATTGTTCTATCTTTTTTATTAAGTTTGAATTATATTTTTATATATTTATAATATATGCCACGATATCTTAATTAAGAATAAAGTAAGCATATACTATATTTACATTATATTAAAGCAACATAAAGTTAGATTAAGCCGAATTATTAAAATGAAAAGAGCTAAGAAGTATAACAACAGACAATGGGACAGAATTTACAGATTTAATAGATATATGTAGAGAATTGTGAATAAAGTGATATAGATGTTATCTAATATAGTAGTTGGGAAAAAAAGTATAGAGGTATATAAGAAGATATATACCAAAATGAGTAGATATAAAAGATTATAGTGAAGAATATATAGAGGAAATAGAAAAAACAATAAATAACTTACCAAGAAAGATATATTGATGCAGAATATCAGAAGAAATATTTTGATTAAAATTTATAGGGCTTTCTGGTTGAAAATTTGTCTTTATCCTGTTAATCTTGTTTATGAAAATAAAAACATTTAAATATATTATCTTGTATATAATTCTTATACTTTTAAGTATTTTTTTAGTTAAAAATTTTTCTAATTTATCAAATTATATAAAAAACTATATAGCATTAACACAATTAGAAAACTTAAAGAACAAAAAAGAGATCGAAATAACTAATGCAAAAGATTTATTAAATAATATAGATATTAAAAATACGAAAAATATTAAAACAAATTTTGAGAAATTGATGATTATACAACTAATAGACAGTTTAGAAAAATGAAATCTAACTTGAATAGATTATAAAGATATTTCAAATTTATATATAATTACAAATCAACTTAATAAAGCTGAAAAGATTATAAAAAACAAAAATGAGTATGGCTATCAAGATTTTTATAATCTTTGAAATATTTATTTTTTAAAATCATATGAGAAGTTTAAAAATAACTGAACTTGATATATAGAAAACATACAAAATACAATTTCCTACTACAATTATGCTTTAGAAACTATACCAGATTATAAAAGAAAAGATTTTATTATAAACAATGATAATTTAGCAAAAGATTTTCTTTCTTATCTATATTTTTATGAATGTAACCAATTTTTTATTAAGTTAATTAAAAAAAATACAAACCTATTAAATTTACTAGATAAACTTGAACAAACATTAAAAAGGCAAATAAAACAACTTAATAAATGGGAACAATATGATGAAATTAAAAATTGTATAAGACAATTTGAATCTGATGCAGTAAAAAATCTAAGTATTATAGCAGATAATAAAACATTTTTTCAAGAAACAAAAAAATGAATAGTATCACTTCTAAAATACTATGTAGATGACTCAGAAATATGTTATAAAAATAAGAAATCTTTTGAAAGTAAATATTATGACAGTCTAAATTCCAGTGAAAGGTATTTTAATGATTTTTCAAACACACAAAACAATCTTTTAAAAGTATTTGATAAAGCAAATCTGTCTCAAATAAAAAAGTTATGTGAAAATAAAGATAAACTTGCAAAAAAACAAAAGAAAAAAAATAAAAATATGACTGATAATTACAAAGATCTACAAGATTTGATGAATAATAAGAAAAAAAGAAAAAAAAAGAAGCCAGAAAAACCATGAAAAAAAGAAAACTGAAACTGAGACAAAAAAAAATATAACAAAACTCAAGATCAAAAAAATATAGAAAAAGAGGCTAAAGACATAATTAAAAAGGTTCAAGAAAGAAAAACTAAATCAAACTACACCCCAATGAATTATATAAACCACTTATTCAAAGGGTTTTATTGAAACAAAGATGATTTTATAAATTTTGATAAAAAAAATAGTATAGGTAAATAAAAATTATAATTATGATTTTTGTTTTAGAAGATATTATAAGATTTATTTATAAAAGATTATAGTGAAGAAGATATAGAAGAAATAGAGAAAACAATAAATAACTTACCAAGAAAGATACATTGATATAAAACACCAGAAGAAATATTTTACTGAAAAACTGTTAAATATTTTGATTAAAATTTATGGGGCTTTTTGGTTGAAAATTTATATAACTTAAAAAAGTCTTGAAATTAAGAAATAAAAAAGTAGTATAGCAATCACTTGTCAACGAGATAAGGATATAAAATATTTAGTAGTATCATTTATCTGATATAAAAGATATTTTAGAACATTCTAGTTATGTGTAAAATATTAATTAAAAGATATTTATGATAAAAAAGTCAAAAAAAGTCTTGAAATTAAGAAATAAAAAAGTAATATGATGTTCACTTATCGACGAGATAAGAAAAAGGAAGATATTTAACATAATTATATATATCCAGAAAGGATAAAGTCTAGTTTAAGAGCACAGGGCGGATGCCTAGGGTAACTAGAGAATAAAGGACGTAGTAGTGTGCGAAAAGCTACGATGAGGTCACTGCAACCGATATTAGTCGTAGATGTCCGATGGGGGAACCTATTGACTATAAGTCGATGCTCCGAGAATTACGGAGAACAACCCAGGGAAGTGAAACATCTCAGTACCTGGAGGAAAAGAAATCAAACGAGATTCCCTGAGTAGTGGTGAGCGAAAGGGGAGGAGCCTAAACTATTCAACCTAGTTGAGTGGGGTATGGACTAACAATAAAGATAGATAAGATCTTAGAAGAATCAACTGGGAAGTTGAACCATAGAAGGTGAAAGTCCTGTATTTGAAAAGATACTTATCGTCGAGTTAGATCCTAAGTACTGCGGAGCACGTGGAATTCCGTAGGAAGAAGGGGGGACCACCCTCCAAGGCTAAATATCTAGTTACACCGATAGAGATTAGTACCGTGAGGGAAAGGTGAAAAGAACCCCGGGAGGGGAGTGAAATAGAATCTGAAATCCTGTGCTTACAAGGGAGTGGGAGCCTTTGGGTGACCGCGTACCTATTGACGAATGGGCCAACGAGTTAACTAGTATGGCATGGTTAAGACAGTGATAGTCGAAGCCGAAGGGAAACCAAGTCTGAATAGGGCGAATGAGTCATGCTAGTTAGACCCGAAGCCATATGAGCTAGCCATGGGCAGGATGAATCCTATAGAGATATAGGAGGAGGTCCGAACGGGTTGGAGCTGCAAGTCCTTCCGATGACCTGTGGTTAGGAGTGAAAAGCTCATCGAATATGGTGATAGCTGGTTCTCCTCGAAACCACTTTAGGGTGGGCCTGCTATTAAGATCCCAAGGGGGTAGAGCTCTGGTAAGGCTAGGGGTGTCGAGAGGCATTACCAAACCTTGCTAAACTTCGAATACCTTGGAGAATATAGTGGAGTTACACTGCGAGGGATAAGCTTCGTAGTGGAAAGGGAAACAGCCCAGATTTCTAGCTAAGGTCTCAAAGAGATAACTAAGTGGCAAAGGAGGTGCATTTGCGAAGACATCTAGGAGGTTTGCTCAGAAGCAGCAATCTTTTAAAGAGTGCGTAATAGCTCACTGGCCGAGCAGATGTGCGCCGAAAATGTAACGAGGCTCAAGTTATCCACCGAAGCTGAAAGTCTCTAACAATTGAGTTAGAGTACGGTAGAGGAGTGTTCTATACTTGATGAAGTTAGTCCGACAAGGAATAGTGGAGAGTATAGAAGTAAAAATGTTGGCATGAGTAACGACTGGAGGTTAGAATCCTCCACGCCGGAAGCCTAAGGATTCCACAGCAACGTTCGACGACTGTGGGTTAGGCGGGACCTAAGGTTAAACCGAAAGGCGAAACCGATGGAAAGCTGGTTAATATTCCAGCCCCTAACTGTGAGGGAAGGTGTGACGCATTGGGTTGTGTGTATGCTTCCTATATGGGAGTTTAACAAACAAGTCGTCTCCGAGCAAAAGCTTGGAGGGGTAGTATAGGAAAATCCGTACTACTTAAGGCGAGTTTGGAAAAAGACATACATTAGTATGGAATATATAGATCTGGTGCCAAGAAAAACATCTACTGTTTGAAGCAGTTAGCCCGTACCAAGAACTAACACTAGTGGGCAGGTAGAGAATACCAAGGCGAGCGGGATAACTAGGGATAAGGAACTCGGCAAATTAGCGGGCGTAACTTCGGGATAAGCCCTGCCTCTCCTGGAAACAGGAAGGCCGCAGCGAATGAAGTGGGGGGGACTGTTTATCAAAAACACAGCTCTCTGCGAACTCCAAAAGAGGAGGTATAGAGGGTGATGCCTGTCCGGTGCCAGAATGTTAAATACGGGGGTGCAAGCTCTTGTGTGAAGCACTGGTGAACGACGGCCGTAACTATGACGGTCCTAAGGTAGCGAAATACCTTGTCGGGTAAGTTCCGACGCGCATGAACGGCATAACCATCTCCACACTGTCTCATCCCTAGACCCGGTGAAATTACAATCTCGGTAAAAATGCCGAGTGGAAGCGGTTAGACGGAAAGACCCTGTGAAGCTTTACTGTAGGTTGGTATTGGGTCGAGATATATTATGTGCAGTATAGGTGGAAGACTATGAGAGTACGACGCAAGTTGTGTTGGAGTCGACAAGTGAGATACCACCCATGATATGTTTTGGCTCTAACCCCAGAAGACTGGGGGACAGTGCCTGCTAGGCAGTTTACCTGGGGCGGGAGCCTCCTAAAGAGTAACGGAGGCGTACAAAGGTTAGCTTAGTACGGATGGAAACCGTGCGGGACGTGTATTCGCGAAAGCTAGCTTGACTGTGAGACTGACAGGTCGAACAGAGTGGAAACACGGTGAAAGTGATCCGGATCTTCCGAGTGGAAGGGGATCCGCTCAACGGATAAAAGCTACTCCGGGGATAACAGGCTAATGGGATCCAAGAGTTCACATCGACGATCCCGTTTGGCACCTCGATGTCGGCTCGTCGCATCCTGGGGCTGTAGTAGGTCCCAAGGGTTGGGCTGTTCGCCCATTAAAGCGGGACGCGAGCTGGGTTCAGAACGTCGTGAGACAGTTCGGCCCCTATCTACCGTTTCTGTAGAAAACTTGAGAGGATATGTCCCTAGTACGAGAGGACCGGGATGTACTGGCCTATGCTGAACCAGTTGTTCTAAAAGAGCACAGCTGGATAGGTAAGCCGGGAAAGGATAAGAACTGAAAGCATCTAAGTTCGAAGCCAACCTCAAAACAAGGTTTTCCTACGACACCTAGGAGACTACTAGGTTGATAGGCTAGCAGTGGAAGTATAGAAATATATGAAGCTGACTAGTACTAATAAGTCATAGAAGACTTTATCTTTTCTGATATATATAATTATGTTAATAAAAATATACACTTAATATGGTGGTGCTTATACGGTATAGGGAAACACCTGTTCTCATACCGAACACAGAAGTTAAGCCTATATCGGCTGATGGTACTGCTGGTCTTTACCGGTGGGAGAGTAAGTCAGTGCCACCATATTAAGTGTATAGTACACTTAATTAATTAATTAAAAGGGAGATATTTAAAAGTTTGATACATATAGAGGGTAAAAGGTTTATTATGAAGAGTTTGACCTTGGCTCAGGATGAACGTTAGCAGGAGGCTTAACACATGCAAGTCGAACGGAAGAGTTTATTCTTCGGAATAAATAATTCAGTGGCAGACGGGCGAGTAACACGTGCTTAACCTGCCCTAGAGTTTGGTATAACATCGGAAACGGTGCTAATCCCAAATAGTCTCTTAAGATTGAAATATTTAAAGAGTAAAGGAGTAATCTGCTCTAGGAGGGGGGTGCGGTTCAACAGCTAGTTGGTAAGGTAATGGCTTACCAAGGCTATGACGGATAGCCGGCCTGAGAGGGTGACCGGCCGCAACGGGACTGAGACACGGCCCGTACTCCTACGGGAGGCAGCAGTGAGGAATCTTGGACAATGGACGAAAGTCTGATCCAGCCATCCTGCGTGAAGGATGAAGCCCTTTGGGGTGTAAACTTCTTTTCTGGTGGAAGACGAATGACGGTACATCAGGAATAAGGAGCGGCTAACTACGTGCCAGCAGCCGCGGTAATACGTAGGCTTCAAACGTTATCCGGAGTTACTGGGCGTAAAGGGTCCGTAGCCGGTTATATAAGTCTATCTTCAAAGACTGAAGCTTAACTTCAGGAAGGGGATAGATACTGTATAACTAGAGATACTAAGGGGTTAGTGGAATTCCCGGTGGAGCGGTGGAATGCGTTGATATTGGGAAGAACGCCAAAAGTGGAGACAGCTAACTATTGGTAATCTGACGGTGATGGACGAAAGCATAGGTAGCAAACAGGATTAGATACCCTGGTAGTCTATGCTGTAAACGATGTGAGCTAGGCGTTGGTTGTAGAATCAGTGCTGAACCTAACGGGATAAGCTCACCGCCTGGGGAGTATAGCCGCAAGGCCGAAACTCAAAAGGATAGGCGGGGGAACACACAAGCAGTGGATTGTCTCGATTAATTGGATAATAAGCCAAGAATCTTACCCAGGCTTGACATCCTTGGAATTCACCTGAAAGGGAGAAGTGCTCAGCTTGCTGAGAGCCAAGTGACAGGTGCTGCATGGCCGTCGTCAGCTCGTGCCGCAAGGTGTTCGGTTAATTCCGATAACGAGCGCAACCCTTGCCCTTAGTTAAATATGTCTAGGGGGACTGCCGGGGTAACCCGGAGGAAGGAGAGGACGACGTCAGGTCATCATGGCCCTTATGTCTGGGGCTTCAGAGGCGATACAATGGCGTGAAACAAACTGAAGCGAAGGGGTGACCTGGAGCAAATCGGATAAAACGCGTCTAAGTACGGATTGTAGTCTGGAATCGACTACATGAAGTTGGAATTGCTAGTAATGGTAGGTCAGAACACTACCGTGAATATGTCCCTGTTCCTTGCACTCACCGCCCGTCACACCATGGGAGTTGGTTTTCTTTGAAGATTCTGAATAGGGGTCAAGGAGAAGGCTGACGACTGGGGTGAAGTCGTAACAAGGTATCTCTACGAGAACGTGGAGATGGATTACTTATCTAGCAGTGCTTAAAATAAATAACAATAACCAAGTTAAACTTTCAAACCTTTTACCTTCTATATGTATTAAACTGTTTTTTGTCTTAAGTACTATATCTATATAGTACTTTTTTTTTAGATTTTTTGTAAAATACTTAAAAATATACTTGATTTTTAATTATATATAATTATAGTAATTGTCACTGCATTAAAAGATATGTGCCGAAGTAGCTCAGGGGTAGAGCAGAGGCCTGAAAAGCCTTGTGTCGACAGTTCGAATCTGTCCTTCGGCACCATTATTATAAATATTAGAATTAATATAATTTATCGGGGTGTAGCTCAGATGGCTAGAGTGTCTGGTTTGGGACCAGAAGGTCGCGAGTTCGAGTCCCGCCACCCCGAAATTTGGGCATGTGGCTTAGTTGGTTAAAGCACACGACTGATAATCGTGAGATCGGTGGTTCGAGTCCACCCATGCCCACCATGAATTATATTAAGGGTAAATATTTAATTAAATATTTACGTAACACTATTTACGTAATCTTTTATTTGTTTATAAAAAATAATTATGTCAAAAGCACACGTTAATGTAGGTACTATTGGTCATGTTGATCATGGTAAAACAACTACAACATCTGCAATTGTTCAAGTATTGGCTACAAAAGGTTATGCTAAGGCTTTGAACTTTGAAGATATTGATAAAGCTCCAGAAGAGAGAGAAAGAGGTATTACTATTAATACTGCTCATGTTGAGTATGAAACAGAAAATAGACATTATGCTCATATTGACTGTCCTTGACATGCTGATTACATCAAAAACATGATTACTGGTGCAGCTCAAATGGATGGTGCTATCTTAGTAATTGCTGCTACAGATGGTCCTATGGCTCAAACAAGGGAGCATATTCTATTAGCTAAACAAGTAAATGTTCCATATATCGTTGTTTTCTTAAACAAAGTTGATATGGTAGATGATGAAGAAGAATTAGAATTAGTAGAAGAGGAAGTTAGAGATCTTTTATCTAAATATGGTTTCCCTGGAGATGATATTCCTGTAGTAAAAGGTTCTGCTCTTAAAGCATTAGAAAATCCTAGTGATGAAAATGGTGATGCTAAATGTATTTGGGAATTGATGGAAGCTGTTGATACATATATCCCAACTCCTGAAAGAGATACAGATAAACCATTCTTAATGCCTATAGAAGATGTATTTTCTATTAAAGGTAGAGGTACTGTAGTTACAGGTAGAATTGAAAGAGGTATTATTAATTTAAATAATGAAGTTGAAATCGTTGGTTTAGGTAGAGATCTTCAAAAAACTACTGTAACAGGTATTGAAATGTTTCATAAACAACATGAACAAGCTGAAGCTGGTATGAATGTTGGTTTACTGTTAAGAGGTATTAATAAAGAAGATGTTGAAAGAGGTCAAGTATTGGCTGCTCCTGGTACAGCTACTCCTCATAAAAAATTTGAGGCTGAAGTATATGTACTTAAAAAAGAAGAAGGTGGTAGACATACTCCTTTCATGTCAGGTTATAAACCTCAATTCTTTTTTAGAACAACTGATGTAACAGGTACAGTTAATTTACCAGAAGGTACAGAAATGATTATGCCTGGTGATAATGCTAAAATTATTGTAGAATTATTATATCCAGTTGCTATGGAAGAAGGTTTAAGATTTGCTATTAGAGAATGAGGTAGAACTGTTGGTGCATGAGTTGTAACAAAAGTTATTGAATAATAGTAAATACTAAAATTAGTTATATGTAATGATAAGTCTCTTGCTTTTAGTAAGGGGCTTATTGTTCTTATATAAATTTACTTTAATAAGAGAGAATATTTATGGCTGAAAAAAGAGGTACAAAGCCTACAATGAGAATTAAATTCAGATCTTATGATTTGAGAATGTTGGATGCTACTGTATCAAAAGTAATGGCAGTTTTGATTAAGTCATGAGCAAAAGTTAAATGACCTATACCATTACCAAAAAGAAGAAAATTATATACAGTATTAAAGGCTCCATTTGTATATAAAGATGCTAGAGAGCAATTTGAAAGAATTACATATTCTAGAATGATAGATGTAGAACAATTGTGAGAGAATACAATAGAATACTTAAACAATGTTCAAATCCCAGTTGGAGTGATGATAGATCTTCCAAGATAAGTTTAGATAGTTAAAAGTAAAAAATTATGACAAACGGAGGTATCTTATGTTTAAAGCAAGATATGACAAGTTTGCTTTTAGAAAATAAGATGGAAGCAGTTACATTATTGAAATTCCTAGACCAAGAAATTCTTAGATTAAAATCTGAAGAAAAAGATGGTTATAATGCTGTTGTAGTAGCAGCTTGAAAAAAAGAAAAAGATGGTAAAATTGAATATAGATATATTAAAGAATTTAAAGTTGATACTTTAGATGGATATAATGTATGAGATAAATTATCTATGGAACAATTAAATAACATAGAAAAAGTTACAATAAAAACTACTACAAAAGGTAAAGGTTTTCAATGAGTTGTTAAAAGATTTGGTTTTGCTGGTTGACCTGCAAGTCATGGTAGTAAATTCCATAGACATCCATGAGGTATAGGTAATAGAAAACCAAGAAGAGT
>Ga0256828_1002174_pt1 | contig 11859 bp, 12 predicted proteins | sample CV88metaG_FD_185993 | JGI IMG/M metagenome (GOLD analysis project Ga0256828, IMG submission 185993) | Hydrothermal vent microbial communities from East Pacific Rise, Pacific Ocean - CV88 | ecosystem: Environmental > Aquatic > Marine > Hydrothermal vents | place: Pacific Ocean: East Pacific Rise... | reverse complement strand
ACCCAAAAGCACGTGTTGCTGTTAAGCTTGTTTCTACTGTTGGTGTTGGAACAATTGCAGCAGGTGTTGCAAAAGCATACGCAGATAAGATCATCATCTCTGGTGGTGATGGTGGTACAGGTGCTGCTCCACTTACATCTATCAAGTTTGCTGGTAACCCTTGGGAGCTAGGGCTCTCTGAAGCGCACAATGCACTCAAAGCAAATAACCTTCGTGGTTTAGTTGAACTACAGACTGATGGTGGACTTAAAACTGGTCTTGATGTTGTAAAAGCAGCACTCTTAGGTGCTGAGTCGTATGCATTTGGTACAGGTGTTTTAACTATCGTTGGTTGTAAGATGCTGAGAATCTGTCATGTAAATAAATGTTCTGTAGGTATCGCTACACAAAACGAAAAACTGCGTGAAGAGTTCTTTAAAGGGCATGTTGATCAAGTTATCAACTACTTTACACTTCTTGCTGAAGATGTAAGAGCTATTATGGCGCAACTTGGTTATAAAACTATGGAAGAGATGATAGGTCGTGTTGATCTACTAAAAGTTAAAGATGATTCGTTCGCGAAAAAATTTGACTTCTCGGCAGTATTGCACCAAGAAGAGGGCGTAAATACACATCAACAAGAGTTTAACCCTCCATTTGATGACAATACATTTGAAAAAGATGTACTTAAAGAGGCGATGGTAGCTATTAAGCATCCAGAGCATCCAATTCGCATCAAGCGTGAGATCCAAAATGTTCACAGAAGTTTTGGAACACTCATCTCTGGTGAGATCGCAGAGTATTATGGTGATGAAGGGCTTAAACCTGACACTATTAAGATCCAACTCTCAGGTGTTGCAGGTCAGGCACTTGGAGCATTCTTAAATAACGGTGTATCTATCTACCTTGATGGTGTAGCAAATGACTACATCGGTAAAGGTATGCATGGTGGTAAGATCGTTATCACTTCGAAAAATGAGGGTGAAGAGTTCTCAGCTGGTGGTAATACATGTCTTTATGGTGCTACTGGTGGTAAACTCTACATCTCTGGAAGTGTTGGTGAGCGTTTTGCAGTTCGTAACTCTGGTGCACTTGCTATCGTTGAAGGCACAGGAGATAACGCTTGTGAATATATGACTGGTGGTGTTGTGGTTATTCTTGGTAAAACAGGTATCAACTTCGGTGCCGGTATGACAGGTGGTATCAGTTTTGTGTACGATAAAGAGCACAGTTTCATTGAAAATGTAAATGGTGAGCTTATTGAAGCGGTAAGAATCGATACAGATGAGGGTGATGAAGCAAGACACTACCTCAAACGCCTACTTAAAGATTATGTAGTAGAGACTGAGAGTGCAAAAGCAAAAGATCTTTTAGAGAACTTTAGAGTAGAAGTGAGAAATTTCTGGTTAGTAAAACCGAAAAACCTAACAAAACTACCTCTTAACCTAGAGAATGGAGATTAAGAATGAGAGAATATTTAACAACAGAGAGAATTGAACCAAAAAAGAGATTGGTTGTTGAGAGAACAAAAGATTTTGGTGAGATCTATGAAGTATTTGATCGTGATGAAGCAGCATCTCAGAGTGACAGATGTATTCAATGTGGGGATCCATTTTGTCTAAACAAGTGTCCGCTTCATAACTACATTCCTCAATGGTTAAAGTCTATCTCTGAAAAAGATTTAGAGTTTGCATTTAGACTCTCAAATGAGCCATCTCCATTCCCAGAAGTTATGGGTAGAGTATGTCCACATGACAGACTTTGTGAAGGTGACTGTACTTTAAATGACGGTCACGGTGCTATTACTATTGGTTCTGTTGAGACTCACATTACAGAAGAGGGTTTTAAGGCTGGTTTTAAACCGGAGTTTCCTGGAATTACTACAGATAAAAAAGTTGCAATCATCGGAAGTGGCCCTGCAGGTCTTTCAGCTGCAACATACCTGCTTCGCTCAGGGATTGCTGTGACTATGTATGAAAAAGCAGACCGTGCAGGTGGACTTTTAACATATGGTATTCCAAACTTTAAACTGGACAAAAAAGTAGTTGATCGTCGTGTAAAACTTTTAGAAGAGGCTGGACTTAAACTAGTACTTAACTGTGAAGTAGGTCGTGATATCAGTTTTGAAGAGATAGCAAACGAACATGATGCGATGTTTATCGGTGTTGGTGCTACAAAACCAAAATCAGCAGGTATCCCAGGTGAAAATGCTCCAAATGTATATGCTGCAATGGATTATCTTACAAACATCCAACGTAAACATTTTGGTCTTGATTATGACAAAAAGTTTGACTTTAAAGATCTTAATGTTGTAGTTATCGGTGGTGGTGATACTGCTATGGATTGTCTTCGTACTGCAAAACGTGAAGGTGCTAAGTCTGTAACATGTCTCTATCGTCGTGATGAGAAAAACATGCCAGGAAGTAAAAAAGAGTACAAAAATGCAATGGAAGAGGGTGTTGACTTTACATTCTTGGTATCTCCAAAAGAGATCATTGTAAATGAAGAGGGTCGCGCAGTAGCTGTTGAAGTTGTAAAAACAACTCTTGGTGCTAAAGATGCTGACGGACGTCAAAAAATGGAAGAGGTAAAAGGAAGCGAATACCGTGTAAATGCTGATGTTATCATCATGTCACTCGGTTTTGATCCTGCTGTTCCTTCTTTCTTGGCAGAAAACGGTATTGAGACAAACTCATGGGGTGGAATCGTTATCAACGAAGAGACACATGAGACAAGTACTGCCGGTATCTATGCTGGAGGGGATTGTTACAGAGGTGCAGACCTTGTTGTAACTGCCGCTTATGATGGACGTGAAGCAGCACGTAGTATCTCAGAATCACTTTTAAAATAACACTTATAAACTTGCGTGAGCCTCACGCAGGTTTTGTATATTTTCTTCTCAAATTTCTTTTTCTTAATTCTTCTTTGTAAAAAAATCGTTAATATTAGTATAAATTTGATATAATGGCGCATTATTATAAATAGAAGGATATTTTTTTGAATCTATTAAACCTTTTTACAAAAACATTTGACAACAAACAACCTGAAAAAGCAGAAGCCGGTTCTCACTGGGTAAAGTGTAAATCATGTAACTCTTTGATGTACTACAAAGAGATGGAAAACCAAAACTATGTATGCCCGAAATGTGGCTATCATATGCGTATTGGTGTAAAAGAGCGTGTAAAACTGCTTGCAGATGAGGGTACATTCGTTGAGTATGATGCAGATCTCGAGCCTGTTGATCCGCTCAACTTTGTAGATAAGAAGCCTTACAAAAAGCGTATCGAAGAGGGTGAGAAGAAAACAGGACGCAAGTCATCAGTAGTTGCTGGTAGCTGTAAGATGAACGGTACTCCTGTTCAGCTTGTTATCTTTGACTTTGCTTTTATGGGTGGTTCACTCGGTTCTGTAGAGGGTGAGAAGATTGTTCGTGCAGTAAAACGCGCGATCGAAAATCGTGAAGGTCTTATTATTTTATCTGCTTCTGGTGGAGCAAGAATGCAAGAGTCAACTTTCTCTCTTTTACAGATGAGTAAAACATCAGCTGCACTTGGTAAACTTGCAAATGAGGGACTGCCGTTTATTTCAGTTTTAACTGACCCTACTATGGGTGGAGTATCAGCTTCGTTTGCAAATCTTGGTGATATTATCATCGCTGAGCCTGGTGCACTTATTGGTTTTGCCGGAGCACGTGTTATTGAGCAGACTATCGGTTCAGAACTTCCAGAAGGGTTCCAGCGAGCAGAGTTCTTACTTGAACATGGTTCTATTGATATGATTGTTAACCGTAATGATCTTAAAAAGACACTCTCTGATCTTCTTGTATTAATGACGAATAACTAAAAATGCGACTGTATGCTCTTTGTGATCAAGATATGCTTGATAGAAAAAATCTTACTATAGAAGATTTTGTCAATAAAGCAAAACAGCATAATGCTGAGATTATTCAATACAGAGCAAAGAACGCAGATATAGTATCTATGAAAAAAGCATTAATTAAAATTCGTCAGATGTATGATGGTTTTTTGATTGTCAATGATGCATATGAGCTAGTAGAATTTTGTGACGGTGTTCATGTTGGTCAAGAAGATTTAGAAAAAATCGATACAGATAAGAAAAAAGCTGTAAAGATTTTACGTAGTGTAATAGGCAGTGATAAGATACTGGGTATCTCTACGCATAATGAAGCAGAAGTTTTAGAAGCAAACAGTATGGATCTTAACTACATAGGTCTGGGTGCATACAGAGATACTTCAACAAAGCAAGATATCACAACTGTACTTGGTAAAAAACTTGATGATATCGCAAAGCTTTCAGAGCATTATGTGGCAGCTATAGGTGGAGTAAAACTGGATGACAGTTTTAAAAATGTGCGTTATCATGTTATAGGAAGCGCTCTGTTATGAAAGTAGAGATTATATCTATAGCAAAAAAAGAAAAATCTATTTATGATCCACTCTATAAAGAGTTGACAAAGATGATTAGTCGTTTTGCTACAGTGCAAGATACAGAGATTTTTCCAAAAGATGTAACAAAAGCACACACTATCTCCCCAGAAGCGTCACAAAAAGCATATACTAAGGCTCTCTCAGGCTATGTTGGGAAGGATTTTTGTATAACTTTACATCCTGATGGAAAATTAATCGACAGTTTTGAGTTTAGTAAGCTATTAAATGATAAAATGAACGTCAAATTTTTTATTGGTGGTGCTTACGGTTTTGAAGATGAGTTTTTGAAGCAAAGCAATGCAGTTATCAGCCTTGGTAAAATTACCATGAGTCATAAAATTGCAAAAGCAGTATTGTTAGAGCAGATTTACAGAGGCTTTTCAATACTGAGTAATCATCCATATCACAAATAAAGGGAAACATACGTGCAAGCAAGTGAGTTAAACTATTTTAAAGAGATTCTACAGAGTCGTAAAGAACAGATAGAAAAAAATATCAACAGTGTAAACAGTGAGCTACATCAGCTGAGTAATTTAGAACTTAATGATGAGGGTGACCATGCATCTGTAAACAACAACTCTATGGTTGAGAGTGCGATAGTTGAACAACAGACAAAAGAGCTTCAAGAGATTGAAAATGCTCTTTCGAAGATAGCTAATGGTGAATATGGAATCTGCGAAATGTGTGAAGATGAGATAGGTTTTCAAAGATTAAAAGTAAAACCACATGCAATTTACTGCATCGACTGTAGAGAAATTGTAGAAAAATCAAATAATTAAGGACGTAAAAATGTATATAAAAAGATACTCAATAGCGGCATTTATCTGGATAGCATTTGTAGGTTGGTATACATACGCATATATTACGCATGAAAGTATGAGTATTGACTTCTTTGGTATTCATTTACCATCACTTAGTATTGCAATGTGGGTTGTTGTTCCTTTAGTAGTACTCTACCTTGCAAGTGTATTTCATATGGCATTTTATTCTATGCTTGGTAATTTTAAATTACGTAAATATGAAAAAGATTTTGAAAAAATTATTGATGAGATTATTGATGCATATCTTGGAAAGAAAAAAAGAGAGTATACGTTTAAAACAGAACGTTATAAACTTTTAGGTACTCTTTTAGAAAAAACAACAATCTTACCAAATCCGGAACTTATCGGAAAAACAGGTAATGAAAAAATCGACCATGTTTTAAAACTGATTGATGATATTAAAAAGGGAGAAGTTGTTGATCTTAAACCATACAAGCTTCGTGCCGAAAATCCATTAGTTATTCAAAATGAGAAGAACAGATACCTAAAAGGTGATGTTACTGCTGAACAAATCTTATCTAACTGTACAAAATATGCTGATGAAGTTTGTAAATTTGTATATACTGATTTTTCTAAAAGAGCAACATTGCCTAACATTATGAAGTATAAAGCATATCTTACAAAAGAAGCACTCAACAATATCTTAGCACGTATCAATGCTGATGATTTTACTTTGTCAATTACAAATGAAGATATCATTAAACTTATGAATCAACTTGAGCTTACAAAAGAGGACTTTATCGAGATCTCTAAAACATTGGCAAAAGGTGCAATGATACCAGAGCAGAGAATGAAACTCTTTGAAACACTCAGTGAAGAGAATGAAGCAGCTATGGATGCATACCTCTTTACGCTTTTTGATTTAGAAATGATAGCACCTGCTGATGAGATTTTACAAAATACACAGCCAGAAGAGTTCTTAAACTTTAAAGCTTACAGAGCTCTAAAAGAGTGTGGTAAAAACTTTAGTATTTACCTCTTTATCTAAAGTCCACTATGTCTGAAAAACTCTCCTTTGAAAATCCGGTATATGTTCTAGCTCCACTTGCCGGATTTACTGACTTGCCACTTAGAAGTGTTGTGAAAAAGTTTGGTGCTGATCTTACTGTTAGTGAGATGATAAGCTCCAATGCTTTGGCACACGGTTCACAAAAAACACTCCATATGCTCCAAAAGTCTCCTTTAGAAGATCCATACTCTGTCCAGATTGCAGGCAGTAGTACAGATATTGTCAAGAAGGCTGTTGAAGTTCTTAATGAACAAGATGGAATAGATATTATCGATCTTAACTGTGGATGTCCTGTTCCTAAAGTAGTAGGGCATGGAAGTGGAAGTTCGCTTCTTTTAAACTTGCCTCTTATGAGTGACATTATAAAAACGATAAAAGATACTTCAAACAAACAGATGACCTCTGTAAAGATTCGTCTTGGTTTTGAAGAGAAAAATCATGTTGATATTGCCAAAGTTGTAGAAGATAGTGGTGCAGACTTTTTAGCAGTTCATGGTAGAACACGTGCGGGAAAATTCAAAGCACCTGTTGATTATGATGCGATTGCTGAGATCAAAAAGGCTGTCAGTATTCCTGTTATTGCCAATGGTGATATCGACTCCTATGAGAAAGCCAAATGGGTACTCGAGCATACTGGTGCAGATGGTGTTATGATAGGCCGTGGTGCTGTTGGTGCTCCTTGGATCTTTCACCAGCTTCGCAGTGGTGAAGCCGATGTATCGCTTGCACTTAAGCATGAGATCATCATGGAGCACTTTGACAAGATGATAGAGTTCTATGGTGAGTATGGCGCTATTCTTTTTAGAAAGCATACGCATACATACTCTAAAGGGTACCGAGGTGCCTCACAGCTAAGAAATCAAGTAAATACAGTAAGTGATGTTACTGAATTTCGAGATATATTAGATAACTTTTTTAAGAATGGTGAACTTGCATGACACAAAACCCTTTAGCTATTTCACCATCGATTAGAAATCTTGAAAAAGATGATATAGCAGATAATCTCCTACACTATGTTTACAACACAAAACATCTCCTCTCTTTAATTAAAAAGGGTATTGATATAGAAGACCCTGCATATCTGAGCTCATACCGCTCTTTTGAGGGTGAAGTCTATGAGAACTTCATCTATGAAAAGCTACTGCGCTATGCAGAAGAGAATGACTACATTACAAAGTTCATACTCAAAGGCTTTCATCAGTCAAAACACAAAGCCTATGCAAACACTCTCTCAATTAGTGAAAAAGAACAAATTGTGTATCGTACAAAGTCGCGTGAGATATCTGAGTTTGATGCAATGTTCTTGACAAAAAACAATGAACTCTATTTTGTAGAGATGACACTTGTCAAGTCAGTACTAAAACTAAGAAGAAGACTCAGAAAGAAAAAAGCGCTTTTAGAGATTATCTTTCCAAACTACACTATCAAATCACTCATTATTCTAAATGAGGGAGCAACAGGAACAAAACAGTTCCCTGACTACTGTACTGTATGGTTTACCAAAGAGTTCTCTGCAAAAGAGGTTCTTGAGTACATCACAAAGCTCGATAAACAAAAACTCCAGCCAAAAGATAAGATACGCTCTAAAAAGATGATAGAGGCACATACACTTAAACTTCATCCGTTTAGATACTACAACACGATGAGCTGGATTACAAAGACACTGCGTTCACACAAAAAGCATATCATCGATATGGGATTTTTGTACAATCCTAAGATTCAACGCTATCATGATCTATATAATAAATTTTATGTAGGTTACTTGAATCTTGAAGATGCAAAAAAAGTCCTTGATCTCAAAAATGAGAACTATAAAGAGGATCAACGCGTCGTTGTTGCTTTAGAGAAGAAACACTCTGATGAGATAGTACTTACATACTACATTCAGACCTCACGTAAAACACTTTACCTATACAGTTTTGATGAGAATAACAAGCAGAGTAAAGAGAAGAAAGATCCGTATGGTATTACTGTTACTGAAGTCTTTCATATCAATAAGATGATGGATGAAAAGTATCAGCTTAATACACACCATATGAAGCTGATGAAAACTCTTTTAAAAGAACGATTTCATAGAGAAGCAAAAAAGTAATTTCTACTTTTTAGTTCTCTTCATTATATATGAGTGAAGCAGCTCGTTCTTTATATGATTGCAAAGCTTCTTGTGAACCTGTATCTACATTAAGATCTTTTTTACCATGTAAAAATGCTTCTAATTCATCATGTCTGTCTTGTAAAATAGTTTCAAACTCCTGCTGTGAAGCAGGTTTGTCATCTTGAAATTTATCAAGTAGAATATTTCCATTTCCCATTAGTACAAGATAGCTTTGTCGTCCAAAGTCCAGCATTACAACACTATTATGTTCATCAAGAGGTTTTTGAAAGCGTATAGATACTTCTGCTGTTGTATCAGATGCTTTAGCTGGTGTTTTTTGTGCTTTATTTGCCTGAAAAAGCCAGTTTGTTGATTTATTTTGAGTGGCTTGTGTATGTTTTGTATTTGGTTGTGGAATTTTTTTACGAAGATAAAAAAGTATTAAAATACCTATGATCATTATTGCTATAACAATATAGTAACTTTGTGACATCTCATCATCTTTTTTTGTTGGTAATGATGAAGCAAATGTATTGTTTTCATTCTCAACTTTATGTCCATTTTGTTGTTTTAATACCGTAGATGTTGTAAAGCGTAAACGCAGACCATAGCCATCTGCTGTTTTTGATGCTAATAGTTTAACATTACGTGAGGGTATGGAAGCAACAATTTGTGTTTCATTATTTGCCGGTGTTAGACTTATTGATTTTAAAAATTCAGAAGAGAGTTTTTTTATCTTAGGTGATTCTATAGATGCATCTTGCAGTTTTATAATAATTTGTTTTGGTGTTTTACTTTGTGTAATACGTCCTGTATAGGGTGTGTCAAATGTGAGCATAACATCAACACGATCTGTTCTGTCATAGATATTGTAGCTTAAAATTTTTGATGCAAAAAGTGAAAGTGGAAGTAAAAAGAGTACAAAATATTTTAACATTACATTCTCTCTTTTGAAAGATAATAAAGCACTGCAGAAGAATCCAGTACTTCATTAATCCGAATTGCCAAGTTTTTTTCGTAAACCATCACTTCTCCTTTTCCGATAATACGACCATTCACGTAAGCTTCTACACTTTCGCCGGCTGGTTTTTTTAGGTCAATAATAGAACCTTGTTCAAGTTGTAAAATCTCTTTTACAGTCAGTTCTGTTTCTCCCAAATCAGAGATAAACTCGACTTCCATATCTAAGATTCCAGAATAGTCCATCCATGAAAAGTCTTCTGATTCTAGTTCTTCTTCTTGCTTTTTAGGCATCTATTTCCTTGATTGCGAGGGTGAGTTCAGTTCCATTTAGGTTAAGCGTCATTGCTTCATCTACATCAAAATCAAATACACCTTCTTTTTCAAACCTTGGAGTTTGAATTGTAAAAGCATTACTGCCGTTTTCTTCGGCTAATACTTTTGCACTGCCAATGATGAGATTTGCCGTTTCAAGTGTCATATCTTGAAGTGTTTCATCATCACTTTCATCTTCTTCTAAAAAGAGTTTTGCCACTTTTTGTACAAAAGCTTTCTCAGCGGCCAAATAGACTCTGTAGAGTTTTTGTTCTGTTGTCTCAATATCTATATAAGCAATCAGTGTTCTCTTTTTTGATATTTCATTTTCACTTTTACAAGATTCTTGTATCTGGTGTGTACAGAAGTTCTCAGCAGCCTGCTTAATAGTTTCTAACATTTTTTTCCCTCTTTTATATGTATAAAGATTATACTTCAACCAAACACAAAACAAAATTAAACTATTGGCAATTCTGGGGTATAATTTCAAAAAAATTTTGGATATATATGCTAGAACTCCTTCTCCTTGGTCTCTTTGTCGGTCTACTTTCTGGTTTTTTTGGTATCGGTGGTGGTACTATTTTGATCCCACTGCTGCTGATGCTTGGTTTTGAGACCAAAGCAGCCATCGGTATCTCTGTAGTACAGATGGTCTTTAGTTCCATCTATGGGAGTTATCTAAACAACAAAAAAGGCACGCTTGATGTGAAGATGGTAAGCATCATAGGTGCTGGTGGTTTTGTTGGTGCACTGCTGAGTGGTTACATTGCTGCGATGCTGAGTGACAGGGCTTTAGAGATACTCTTTTTTGCTTTTGCACTCTTTGCTTTGATGCGAATGTTCTTTAAGACTCATGAAGATGCAAAAGAGAAGGAACTTCACTATTCACTGCTATTGCTTATTGGTGTGATACTGGGTGCTTTTAGTATGACCATTGGAGTAGGAGGGAGTATTTTACTTGTGCCTATCTTGGTAGGTTTTTTACATGTACCACTCAAAAAAGCACTCTCAGCAGGGCTCTTTTTTGTTGTTTTCTCTTCTGTTTCAGGTCTTATATCACACACTTTAGAGGGGCATATTGACTATGCGAGTGGTGTTGTCATAGGCCTCGCTTCACTTGTTGGTGTCTATGTTGGGATACATCTTAAAGATAAGGTATCTCACGCAACACAAAAAAGATTATTAGTTATATTTTATCTCTTTGTAGTATTATACTTAGCAAAGAGAATATTTTTTTAAGGGTAGAATTTGAGTAAGAAAAAAGATGTTATAAAAATTACGGGTGCGCGTGAGAATAATTTAAAAAATATTGACCTGACAATTCCAAAAAATGAACTTATCGTTATGACGGGGCTTAGTGGTAGTGGTAAGTCTACACTTGCATTTGACACGCTCTATGCAGAGGGTCAACGTCGCTATATGGAGAGTCTCTCAAGCTATGCACGACAGTTCTTAGATCGTGTCGGAAAGCCTGATGTTGATAAGATAGATGGTCTTACTCCTGCCATTGCAATCGATCAAAAGACAACATCGAAAAACCCTCGCTCAACTGTTGGAACCATCACAGAGATCTATGACTATCTTCGTCTGCTCTATGCTCGTGTAGGGATTCAGCACTGTCACAAGTGTGGTAAAGTTATCTCTCAGATGTCTGCATCAGACATCATAAACGAAGTGGCAAAACTTCCAGAGGGTGCAAAGCTTGTTCTTATGGCACCACTTGTTCGTGATAACAAAGGAAGCTATGCTGATCTGTTAGAGTCACTCGTACACAAAGGCTATGTTCGTGCCATGATAGATGGTGTGATGGTGCGTCTTGATGAAGATATAGAGCTAAGTAAAACAAAAAAACATACTATCAAGGTCGTCATCGATCGTGTTGTGGTAAAAGAGGAGAACAAAGAGCGTATTGCCTCTTCAGTGGAGAAAGCACTTAAAGAGAGCTACGGAGAGCTAGAGATCGATGTTCTCAATGCCGAAGAGTTGGGTGTACCTGAACACATCCACTACTCAGAGCACAATGCCTGTTTTGACTGTAAGATCAGTTTTGATGAGCTAGAGCCACTCTCATTTTCATTTAACTCACCAAAGGGAGCATGTCCTGAGTGTGACGGGCTTGGGCTTCGTTATGCACTTGATGTTGACAAGATAATAGACCCTGACCTACCGATAGAGAAGGGGGCTGTAAAGATTGTCTATGGTTTTAACAAAGGCTACTACTTTACCTTCTTA
>Ga0256828_1002172_pt1 | contig 11864 bp, 16 predicted proteins | sample CV88metaG_FD_185993 | JGI IMG/M metagenome (GOLD analysis project Ga0256828, IMG submission 185993) | Hydrothermal vent microbial communities from East Pacific Rise, Pacific Ocean - CV88 | ecosystem: Environmental > Aquatic > Marine > Hydrothermal vents | place: Pacific Ocean: East Pacific Rise... | reverse complement strand
TGTTATCTCTTCTTGTGATAATCTTTTTGAAAAGAAGATACAAGCTCTTGCAAAACTTAAACAAAAGCTTCATAAGCCTGTAGATTTAGTGATACATAAAGATTTTCAAAGAGATATAGAAAAAGAGGCAATGAAGGGAATTATTTTATAGTATAAATCTTCTATGCTAGAGATACCCTATCGTTTACATGTAAAGAATTTCCCTGAATAACTTTCGCAAAAATACCTCTATCATCTTTAAGAAGCTTTGGCAGTTTTGAGTTTATTGTAGAGAGACCTTTACAAAGTGTGCAGTTTTGAGTGATTTCAAGTGTGCATTCTCCAATTTGTAACTGCTCCCCTGCTTGAAGATGGTAAGGGTTGATATCTATGAGTATATTTTCCCCTAGCATTCCATACTCCATTGCTATACCTTGCTCTTGAGCCATTTCATAACTTTGTATTGTTGTGATGAGTATAGCTCGTTGAGGGTCTTTGGCATAAAACTTATCATCCACAACACCCTCTGAGGTGAGATGAAGAGTTGTAGGTGAGAGTTTTGTTTTATCTGTATCATTTTTTGTCATAAAAAGTTGTAGTACTTTACCTTGTTGCATTATTTGTGTCCGTTTTGTATTTGTTTAAACTCTTCAAAAGAGAGTGTGTCATATTCTGGTGAGTGTATATATTTTAAAAGAAGTAAAAACTCCTCTTCTTCTTTATACCCTACACTGACTTCAAAAACATCACCATCTTCATCAAGAAATAAAACACTTGGGTAGAAGTTATAGCCTACCTCTTTTGCATAGGCAACTCCTGTGAGATGTTTTTTATGTACAATAACCTCTTTATCTTGAGAGATATTAATGCTGACAAAAAGAAAATGTTTTTGTATAAAATTTTTAATCGCATCATCATCGAGTGTAAACTCTTCCATTCTTTCACAATAACCACAACCATCTCTATGTAAAAATATAAGAGGTATTTTTTTTGTTTGTTGTGCTTGTTGTAGTGTTGTATCGAGATTGATAGTTTGTGCAAAGAGAGGCACTATAAAAAGTAATGAGATGAAAAATTTTATCATGAAAAGCCTTGAGAATTGGACTCAAAGAGGGGGAAACCCCTCTTTAAGAAAAAACAAGTAAAAATTACTTGATTTTACCTTTACCTTTGTAAGTTTTACCTTTAAGATCTACAGCAACCATCTCAATTTTATCACCTTTAGCTCCTATTCCTTTAACTTGGAATTTGAAGATAGGGTTTTTAGAAAGGAATTGAGAAGTTGACATATCTAAAACAGTTTCGCCATTTATTGTAGCACTTAAGTGCGTAATGAAGTTAGCATTATCTCTACTTCCTGTTTTTTTCTCTGCCATATTGTATGTCATCATTGCATGTTTAACCATAGATTTTACATTTACTACACCATTTTTTAGTTTTGCTTTTACTTTAATACCAGCCATTTATTCTTCCTTATAATATTTTTTTATTTAATGAAAAAGGGATTAACCTTCACATCCACCAAGTGCAACATCTAAAGTTTTCTTAGCAGCATAAAGCTTACCATCATTACCTTGTGCTACGATAGTAATCGTACCAGATTTAGCCATTTTGATTTTAATAGAGTAGTTGTTTACACTATATTTATTTGTTTCAATAACTAAAACAGCAGCTTCAGGATTTGCATCTTGAAAAACAGCGATAGTTTTTACATCTTTGTTTGTTGAAAAGTTTACAGGAATTGCACCACCATTACTCGCAACATCTGGAGCTTTTAACTTCACACCTTCCATTACAAGACTGTTTGAACCATACATTGCTTTAATAGCGTCATCCACAGTTTTAGCACTCCATACAGTTGGCTTAGATTTTCTAAAGTCTTCTGCTCTTACGCTAGCAGGTACAGTAGCTAAAGCTAATGCACCTAATGTCATACTTAAAAATTTTCTTCTTTCCATCTTATTATCCTTTTAATTGAATTTATTTGCTTTGGTTAACTATGTAGTCAACAACTGATTTGAACTGTGTCTTAGTAAGTGATGAACCACCCATAGCTGGCATACCAGCATCTGTACCATTTATACCATTTTTATATACTGTATTTATACCTTGAGCTAAGATTCCTGACCATGCAGTTTTATCAGTGGGAGCTGGAGCAGCACCACTGTCGTGACACATTGCACAGTTTGCAACATACGCTTTTTTTGCATTAAAGTTTGTATCTTCTTTCACTGCAGGAAGATCTCTTAGAGCAGAAAGTGGTGGATGGAAGTCACTGATTCCTACACCTTTAATGTAAACAACTTTAGCCGTTTTTTCTTGACAGTTTGTCATACAACGCTCAGCAGGTTTTACTTTAATTGCACCAAAGTTATTTGGATTTGCATAGTATTTACGAAGATTTTCAGGACCTTGTGGACCATCAATTTTTGGCTCAAAACCATCTTCATTTGGCATTTTGATTTTTAAGAATTTCTCACGAGTAAGAACATACTCATCATCAACCTCTTGACCATCAATCTCCATCTCATTGATGTTTAAAATGTAAGCAACAAGTGCATATACTTCATCATCATTAAGTGTTCCTGTTGATGTATGTGGCATAGCATCTTTGATGTACCACCATAGTGTACTTGCTTTTGGCCAGTAACTACCAAAAACACGAACTGGACCATCTGTATCTGGTTTAATTCTTTGGTTTGTTAATGTTTCATGTAACTCATAAGCATTACCTTTAGAGAGTGATGGGTAGCCACCACCACCTGAACCAAAGTCACCGTGACACATAACACATTTTGCCTCATAAATCTCTTCACCATCTTCTACAGAACCTTCACCCTCTGGTAAACCTGTACCATCTGGCATTACATCTGAATTCCACTCTTTATACTCAGCTTGTGTAGGTACACGACCATTGTTGATTTTAATACCATTAAATTGTGTATTTACAAGGTAAGAACTAGTCTTTCCATCAACTACTGGATAACTGACACCACCATCAATAGATGCTTTTGTTGGTGCATTGTTTTGTGGAGGTGTAGAGTTCGCCATACATGCCGAAAATCCTAATGATAATGCAGTAGCTACAGAAATAGATACGAATAATTTATTGTTTGTTTGTAACATTGTTATGCCTTCCCTTCCACAGTTAATTCACCATTAGATTTTCTTTCTAATTGAGAGCGAATTTCAACATGTGTAATTTTTCCATCTTTTTCAACTTTCCAAGTCTCAACTGCATTTCTATGATAAACAGCTTCAACACCAACGACAGTTGTTTCTTGATCAATTGTAGGTTGGATATAGCCAGCATCATCCATCGCACGAGAAGTTAGAAGAAGTTCTTGACCTTTTTTATAGGTATGCATATAACTCCAACGCGTCCAACACTTAGGAAGTACTAAACCTTTGAGTTGTGCTTCAACATAGTTGTTTCCACCATCAAAAGATATATCTACACTAGTGATTGTACCCATACCAGACCATGCAAGACCTTCGATTTCTACAATGTCACCATCTTCTAAATCTGACCAATCAATCTCTGGAGATGGAGAAGTAACAGTTGAGTTTACTTCATTTGCATAGAAGTGTTGTGCTGCTTTACCATTTGGCTTGAGTACTGAGTATTTAGAAGTTTCCTCTTTACAGTACCATGGCTCACTTGCAAAGTCTAAACGACGAAGCCATTTAACACATAAGTTACCTTCCCAACCTGGAACAAGTAAACGAACAGGATAGCCTTGCTCAGGGCGAAGAGCTTCCCCATTTTGACCCCAAACAATCATCGCATCATCAAGAACTTTTTCAACAGGAATAGTTCTTCCCATTTTAGAAGAATCTCCACCCTCAGCAAGCATCCATCTTGCATCTGGTTTAAGACCTAAATCTTCTAAGATAGTTTTTACATAGACACCAGTCCACTCAGCACAAGACATAAAACCTTTTGCAAATTGAAGTGAATTATATTGTGGACCTCTCCACTCTTGACCACCATTTGCAGGGCATTCAATGAAGTGAGTTCGTGTTACACTTGGATAGCGTTTGAGTTGTTTCATCGTTAAAACGATAGGTTTTTCTACAAGACCTGTAATCATAAGTCTATGCTCATTAGGATCAATCTGTGCAACACCACCATGTGAACGGCTAAAGAAAAGACCATTTGGTGTGATGATACCACTTGACTCTTGAATAGGTGTTACTGCGATTGAAGCTCTAAAGTTACCAGATGCAAGGAGTTTTGTGTATCTTCTTGTTATATTATGCTCATATTTTGATGGCATACCGTAAAGGTTTTTTGTAATTGGGTCACCCCATTTTGTTCCCCATGGTTGAGGTTCTAATATAACAGATTCCCCTTTTTCTTCAGATGCTAAGACTGTAGTTGATGCTAATGCACCTACAGATAAGGCAGCTGTTTTTCTGAAAAAGTCTCTTCTGTCAATACTTTTACTCTGCTTAGATACAGAGTCTAAGTTTTGTTGAGATTTTTTACTATCCACAATTTTCTCCTTTACTATATATTGTAATATTTTAGACATTTCTCTTTATGTTTTTTGATACAAAGAGCTTGTGTTTGTATTATGCCTGACAATACTTAAGTGAAAATATATAATTAAAATTAGTATGGTTATTTTTGGAGTTAAAAGGGTGTTTAAAGCCCTAAAATAAGGGCTTTGTTACTAATTGAAACATTATAATTATTATAAAAAAAAACTATATTACAAAGAGTGATATTTATAATAACTAGAGATTATTTTATAATAAAAAATTATTTTTCTACTATACCTAGAAGAAGATAAGTATCGTTCTCTTCATCTATGAAAAATGGTATAAGAAAACCTTGATGATCAATATCTCTAATATTTTCATCATCAAAGTAGAGTGATTTTTTATATTTTTTTGCTTTTGTTGGCATATTTAAGATGATAGTATCAAGATAGATTTTAAAGCTTTTTGTTGCTTGTATATCTTTTTCTACCATTATTTCGAGGATTGTTTTGAGTTGTTGTTCAAAAAGGGTACTACAAACTATTTGCATACTTTTTCCTTTGTTTGTAACCATTGTGATAAAGCTTGTGTATAAGGATAAAACTCTTGTACTGAGTTTTTATCCTTCCTATAAGCTTCAAGAGCTTCTTGCATCTTTTTTTGTAGCTTTACATGTAAGCTTTTTTGCATAACTATTCTTCATCTTCTTGAGGTGTATTGCCATAAATAGTATCTACCTCTTCTGAGAGAGTATTAATATCATCTATAGCATCTTCATACGCTTCTACTTGTGCATCACACTCATCTGCTTCTTCAGCAGTTGCAACAGCTTCTTGAAGAGAGTCTTGAATCATATAGGCTTTAAAAGGCATACCATAATTATAGACTATCTCTCCTCCATCTTTGCCTTGAAGAAAAGTGGTTGCTGTAGCACCAAGAAGTAAAACAATAGCAACAAGTTCAAGAGAGAATTTTTTCATACGGCAACCGACTATTTTTATAATAGCGATAATACTCATAGCGATGGCAAGATACATACCAAGTGCTTTATGCTCTAGGAGTTCATGTTTGCCTGCATCACTAAGGTACTGAAATATTTGCGGTCCTGCTTGAGAACCTGTGTAAAATACTCCAATCATTGCAATAGCAGCTATAAGGGTAGCTCGTGAAGAAATTTTTGACATAGATTCTGTTTTTGTAAAAAAATAAATAACCCCAAAAACGGAAGCAACGACGGGTAAGACCATAGCAAAATGGACTGTGGCTGGATGTAGCATCATAATAAATCCTTATGTAATAATTCTTCAATTATAGTACAAATAGAATTAGTTTATTTGTACTATATATAATAAATAATTATTTTAAGGTAATGCTTAGTTTCCCTTTTTATCTATAGCATCTTTTGCAGATTTAAAGGCATTGCCTAAAGCATCTTTTGCAACACCAAAAGCTTGAATACCCATTCTTTTTGCTTCTTTTGCTTGTTTAGATTTTAAAGCAGAATCAGCTTTTTTAGCAGCAAGTTTTGCAAAAGATGAAAATTTCTCTTTCATCACTTCTGCTGTTTCTTTAGAGATTAAAATGAGTTCTTCTAAATCGTATCGCATCTCTTTGTTAAGATCAAGAAGAAGTGTTCGTGTCGTTGTTGCACTTTTTGAAGCTTGTGTAATGATGACTTGAGAGAAGAGGGTATCTGTTTGGTGTAAATCTTCAATGATGGTATCATAATCTTCAATGAGAATATGTTTGGCTTCTACAGGCATAAAAGCGATGCGTTTTTTAAATCTGTCTATGGATTTGATAAGACCACCACGCATACCTCTAAGTGTTGCACCTAAAATATCTGGAGCTCTGTTTGGTGTTGCTTCTGCGACCTCTATAGCTGTAGCTAAGATGGTAGAGAGAATTTTTCGTACACGAATAGTGTTGAGTGAACCCTCTTTGATAGCTTCATAAGTGATCTCTTTAATGAGTTCTGTCGTATAGGCTAAAATATCTCCATCTGTATCTTTTTCAAGGGCAGTAATGAGTGCTGATTCGACCATTTCACTTAAAATATCATAAAGATCAATAGACTGGAGCTTGATATGGTGCAGTTTCACAAGTGTAGTACTTTGAGGCTCGATAGATTCCTCAAGTGCATTAAATACTTCATACTTTAACTCTTGTAACTCTTCAGATTTACGCTCTAGTTCTCGCTCAAGAGTTGCTTTTTGTGCAAGAAGTGTATCTAGCTCTGATTTTAGCTTATTTGTTTCCTCTTCTATAAAAATTGTTGCAATAGTTTTAAGTGTTGGTTCATCATCTATTTCATTAAGGTTGAGTGCAGTTTTTTCTAATGCTTTTTGCACTCTTTTTTTTGTACTTCTTAACCTTCTACTATACGCTTTTTTGAGTTGTTCCTCAAGTTGTTCTTTTTGCATAATTGACTCCTAGAGTACCATTTTAATGGCTTGATGTTTTTTGAGTGCATCAAAGATAAACTGTCTGTCATCTTCATTATGTACAAGTAGATCAAGATTCATACTGATATATTTTCCTGTTTTAGAATTGTTTGAGTGAGAAAGCTTATGTTCTCGCTCACTAATAACCTCTTTAACAGCATTTTCAAGTGCTTCTTTTTCACTTGCTATCACTTTATAGCACCAGTTACACGGGTACTCAAGCTCTAATTTTTTTCCCTCTAGTTTATCGTTTAAAGTCTCCACTTTTGCCTCCTGATTTTGATTCAAGTTGTACATTATGTATAACCATCCCTTTATCTATAGCTTTGACCATATCATAGATAGTTAAAAGACCAACACTAACTCCAGTAAGTGCTTCCATCTCTACACCTGTTTGTCCTGTAAGTTTTGCAGTAACAGTGAGTTTAAATCCAGGGAGTGAAGGGAGTTCTTCTACATCACAGTTGATACCTGTAAGATTGAGAGGATGGCACATAGGAATGAGATTACTTGTTTGTTTTGTACCCATAATAGCGGCTATAACAGCAGTTTGTAAAACAGGGCCTTTTTTTGTACTTTCAGAAACGATAGCGTCGTAAGCATCTTGGCTCATCTCTATAGAACCACTAGCAACAGCAACACGAGTGGTGTTGCTTTTGTCACTTACATCGACCATTTTTGGTCTTTGATTTTCATCTAAATGGGTTAAATTAGGCATAATAACTTCTCTTTTTAAGCTATTATAGCATAAATTTTATTTTACTTTTTTCTCTAAAATGGCTTCTATGCGTCTGTTTTGCGCACGACCTTCTGGAGTGTCATTAGAGACTACAGGTTCACTTTCTCCTTTACCTATAGCAGTAATAGAATTAGCATCTACACCCTCTTGAATGAGAAGTTTTCGTACCATTTTAGCTCTTTTTTTTGAAAGTTTAAGATTCTTTTTCTTTTTACCAACATTATCTGTATGTCCAACTATTGTAACATTATAAATTGGTACTGTTTTTAAGAATTTTGCAAATTTTTGAATGTGAGGAAGAGAGCTTTCTTTTACATTTGCAGAACCTGTATCAAAATTTATGTTCAGATTAAGTTTATGAAAACAGCCATCTTGATCAACTTTTTTAACCTCTATCGGTGTATTTGGACACATGTCTAGTGCATCGACAACACCATCTTTATCACTATCGAGTTGACAACCATGAACATCAACATCTCTCCCTTTTGGTGTGTTCGGACAGTTGTCATCACTATTAAAAACACCATCTTTATCATCATCTAATTGGCAACCTTCCTCATTAACTGTTGCTCCTTCAGGTGTTTCTGGACACATATCTTGTGAATCGACAACACCATCTGCATCACTATCAAGCTCACATCCATTATCATCTACACCAACACCATAAGGGGTATTTGGACATTGGTCTAGGTAGTTTGCGATACCATCTGCATCATCATCTAGTGGACACCCTTTTTTGTTGACTTTAACATCTTTTGGTGTATTTGGGCATTTGTCTTTTTTGTTAATAACACCATCGTTATCATCATCTTTTTCAACAGTATAGGTATGTAAGTCTATTTTACGAACAAAATGATTTTGGTCAAGTGCAATGGTTAGACCAAAAAGAAAATTCAGATTATTATCATAGCGATTATTGTTATTTTTAAGCATATAGAGTGCTTCTGCTTTAAGCGCTATTTGTGGAAGAATAAAAACTTTTAGTCCTACGCCAACATCTGCATAAACACTGTTATAATTGCCTGATTTTGAAGGGTTTGAAAGGTTCTCATAGCCTAAACCTGCTTTTGCAAAAGGAACAAGAAATTTGATTTTTTCTAAATCATAAACACCGTGCATTCCTATACGATTAAAAGTTGTATGACTACCTTTAATGCTTCTTGGTGCTGCATAACGAGATGAACCAGATAAAATAAAAAGTTCAGGCTTTATAGAGGGAGAGATATTATTCCATTGTAATTCTCCTCCATAAGTGAGATAATTTCGTACATTAATATTTCCTTCAGCCATATTGTAGCCTATGAGTGGTGTAACTTCATAGTTATAATCATGTGCAAAAGCAAGAGAAGTAAAGAAAAGTGTAGAAAGGAAAAAAGATTTTTTCATAAAATAGCCTTTGTTGAAATAATGGTAGTTATTATAACATAGTATATATGATTTTGTTACTCATAGAGGTATTCAAAATTAACAAAAAAATCGATTCCAAAGAGGAAGTTTAGATTATTATCATATCTTCTTTTATTGTTTTTAAGCATATAAAGTGCTTCTACTTTAAGTGCTATTTGTGGTAAAAGAAAGATTTTTAAACCGGCTCCAGCATCAAGGTAAAAGCTGTTATGATTACCTGAATTTGCTGTAGCTGAAAGTTTTTCATAGCCTAAGCCTGCTTTTACAAAAGGTTTAAATGATGTAAATGGTGGAAGAAACTCTATAGTGTCTATATCATAAATTCCATGAATACCTAAACGAGTAAATCGTGTTGTTTTCCCTTTACTGCTTCGTGGTGCTGCATATTTTGAAGAACCTGAGAGTAAGAAAAGCTCTGGTTTAATTATGGAAGGAAGATTGTTCCATTGGATTTCACCCCCGTAGGTAAGATAATTTCTTACATTTATGTTACCTTCTGCCATATTGTAACCAAGAAGTGGTGTAATTTCAGTACAACATTCATGAGCAAATGAGAGAGAACTCCATAAAAAAGCAGTAAGTAAAAGATGTTTTTTCATAAGAAACCTTTAGTAAAGAGAAGTCTAGTATTCTTTTCAATGATTATAACATAGCATTACTAAGTTTAAGTGCTTCTTTATATTCTTGAGGATAATTTAAATTCATAAAGGGTTGGGTATTTTCGAAAGGAACAAAGCAAGTTGTCGTTTGATTGAGGATTTTGCTTAGTTTGTGATTCTCTTCTTGTAACATTTTTTGAAAAATTTCAAACATACTTCTATGGTAAATACCACAAAGAGGTTGTATTTTATCTTGCGTCTTAGCTATGGTTGCATCATAATTTTTTTTATCTGCATCAAAAATCTTTTTTATCTCTTTTTCCGTTATAAAAGGGGTATCAACACTTAAAACAAACACTTTTGAGGCTTTAAGTTGTTCAAATAGTGTAACAAAACCAACAGTTGGAGCAAAAACAGGGGAATGTTCTTCGATAAAATTTGCTTGAAAGTCATACTTAGTTGTATCTTTACAAGAGATATAAACAGTAGAAAAAATTTTTGATAATCTAGTGTATTGATATTGGGTTAATGTGGGATAAGAAGCGAATGGAAGAAGAGATTTATCTTCTTTCATTCGTGAACTTTTGCCACCTGCAAAGATGACACAAGGTGTTTGTATCATGATTAGTGTCTAATCAATTCTGCTTCAATTCTTCTGTTTTTTGCACGACCTTCGCGAGTAGCATTAGTAGCGATAGGATTTGCTTCACCTCTTCCTTTTGAAGAAAGTTGTGCTGGATTTACACCATCAGCGATAAGCATTCGTTTAACTTCTCTTGCTCTTTTTTCTGAAAGTCTTTGGTTATATAATGCACTTCCTCTACTGTCTGTATAACCTACAATTTTAGCACTGTAGTTTGTGTATTTTTTAAGGAAATTAGCATAATCTGCGATGCGTGAATATGAATCTTTTTTAACTTTGAAAGAGTTATTCTCAAAATTAATGTGTAAATCTATACTTTTTGGACAACCATCATTATTTACAGCTTCTCCAAGTGGTGTATTTGCACAAATATCATTTACATTTAAAACACCATCATGATCCATATCTTCATCACAACCTGTTGCATCTACTTTTGTACCTACTGGAGTGTTTGGACAAGTATCAACAGCATTTGCTACACCATCATGATCATCATCAAAAACAACAGGGCAACCATCTGCACCTACTGTAGAGTTTTCAGGTGTATTTGGACATTTATCAAGAGCATCATATACGCCATCACCATCTGTATCTTTTTCTTGTGGTACAACTACAACAGCAGGTACGATTACAACTTCTTCTTTCTCAACAACCTCTGCAACAACAGGAACCTCTTTTTGAGCCATTGCACCAAAAGAGTAAGTAAGACCTACTAAGGTCATAAGGTTACTATCTGCATTTCCTGCATGAATATGGTTGATTTTTGCCATATAGATAGCTTCTGCTTTAAATGCAAGTTGTTCAGTGAAAGGTATTTTTATACCAGCACCACCATCTAGGAAGAAACCATCATCATTACCATATCTTTCAGAAGAAATCTTTTCTATACCACCACCAAGTTTTGCAAAAGGAACGATAGAGCTTAGTGCATCAAAAGTATAAACACCATTAAATGCGCCACGATATACTTTTGTACTCCCTTTTTTAGCATAATCTGCACTAGGAGAAACAAAAACAGAAAATTCTGGAGATATTTTTGAATCAGCACTATTTGCTTGAAGTTCAAGACCTCCTACGAAGTAACCATCACTTTTCATACCAAGGTTACCTTCTGCTATGTTATACCCAATCATTGGAGATACTTCATATTTGTAATCTTGTGCTTGTACCATTGTTGCACTTGCTAAAAGAAGTGCTGAGCTTAAAAGAATTTTTTTCATATATTTACCTTAAAATATTTTTTATATCATACTTAAAATTAGTGATTTTTTAGAGGTTAGATTTCTCTAGGGTCACTAATATAGCCTGTAATAGCAGAATACGCTGCAACAGCAGAGTTTGCCAAATACACTTTTGAAGAACGGCTTCCCATACGACCAACAAAGTTTCTGTTTGTTGTTGAGATGGCTACTTCATTATCACCTAAAATCCCCATATAGCCACCAAGACAAGCACCACATGTAGGGTTAGAAACAACACCACCAGCATCTACAATGATGTCGATATAGCCTAAATGGTTTGCTTCACGAAGAATTTTTTGTGTACCAGGTGTTACGATAAGACGA
>Ga0256828_1002171_pt1 | contig 11867 bp, 13 predicted proteins | sample CV88metaG_FD_185993 | JGI IMG/M metagenome (GOLD analysis project Ga0256828, IMG submission 185993) | Hydrothermal vent microbial communities from East Pacific Rise, Pacific Ocean - CV88 | ecosystem: Environmental > Aquatic > Marine > Hydrothermal vents | place: Pacific Ocean: East Pacific Rise... | reverse complement strand
TTTTGTGTTGATTTTGTAACGACTTGTTTAAAGTAACCATCTTTTACTTTTGCAACTACATGTTTTACATCATCTATTAGTGCTTGATCTTGTTCTATTAAAGATTTTGTTTTTACAATATTTTGATTTACTACTTTTGACATAATTCCTATTTCATCATCTGAATTAACTTCAATTGGAGTTACTGTTGAAGTTTCTTTATTTAGATATTTAAAGAATCCTAACAAACCTTTTTCAAAAGTATTTAAAGGATTTGTTACAAATTTTTTAACTAAAATCATAATTGCAATTAAAATAAATAAGATCATTATAATTATTAGGATTAACGATAAATTAATAATTTGTTTTGCATTATCTACAGCAACATTAACCTTTGATAAAGGTGAACCAACTAAAGCAATACCAATTTTTTTATTTTGAAAATCTTTTATATCTACATATGTAAATATGTACTTATCAGTTTTAATTAACTTATTTGTAAATAATTCATTAAGATTAATATTTTTTGCATTTGATAAAAAATTATTATCAATAAATTTTTGCGAAATTATATAATTTGATTGAAAAATTTTATCACTACTTATATTTGTTTTAGAAAATTTTTTATCCATAAGTAAAATAAATGCATCACCTTTAGCTTTAAATGCTTTAGCTACAGAATTTAATCCTTGCATGAACTCTATTGAACCTAGGTGTTTTCCATTATTTGAAATAACTGGAGAAATTGATCTAAGAGAAAGACCAGCTTTTCCAACTTCAAATGTATTGACTGGTTTAATTGTTCTATTTACTTTCACCACAGAATCTCTAAAAGTACTTAAATCATCACCAAACTTTTTAATCTTCCATGATCTTACAAAAGATTTATTATCTTTTGTATGTACATGAACTTTAGTATTCTTAAATTTAGTATAATTTTTCATATTTTTATTAAGAGTTTTTAGTGAATTTATAGCTAAAGCTCTATTATTTGTTTCTAAAGCATCTTTAATAGCATCATTATTTGCGATTGATATTGCATTTGTAATACCAATTGATTTTTTTGCTTTTAATTTTGCTTGAGTTGTTTTTTGTAAGTCTTTTATAAATTGCTTATCAACATCTTTTTCAATTTGATTTGCATTAATTTGTAAAATAATAAATCCAATAACTAATGAGACAAGTGAAACAGTAATTACTGAAATATTTAATTTTTTACTAATATTCATATCTTTTAACATAATTTTTCCTTTTTAGTAATACTTAATTATAACCATACACTCCTTGAAAAAACTTAAAGCTTAATAATATATTTGTAATAATTATAATTAATATAAGATTAAATTACTTTTGATAGTATTGCAAAAAATTAAAGGAATAATATATGACAAAAATAGTTATATCAACAATTTGTGCTTTAGCATTAAGTACAAGTACATTAAGTGCAAATAGCACAAAAGAAATTAAAATGGAAGCAAAAGCTGCTATTATGAAAATGGGAAAAACTCTTAAAATGAATATGAAAATGAGTATGAAAAAAGGTGGTGTTGTAGGTGCTGCTGAATTTTGTACAAAAAAAGCAGGTGTTTTAGCTGCTGAAGTTAATAGTTCATACCCAAAAGGTACATCTGTAAAAAGAATTACATTAAAACCTAGAAATCCTAAAAATGCTGCAAAAGGTGCTGATAAAAAAGTATTAGAAGCATTTGCAGCAATGGTAAAAGAAGGTAAAGAATTACCAAAAATGAAAGTTGTTGAAGTATCAAAAGGTCATTATAAAGTATATAAACCATTTACAATGGGTAAAGCTTGTGTAAAATGTCATGGTGATGTTGCAAAAATAAATAAAGATGCTTATGCTATAATCAAAAAACAATACCCAGAAGATAAAGCGACTGGTTATAAAGTTGGTGATTTTAGAGGTGCATTTATAGCTGAGATAATCAAAAAATAAATAATAAAATAGTTAGAAATAAAACTATAAAAATATCAAATCGTATTTGAAAGTTAAGAGCTTTTAAAATATGGTTTGAACTAATATTTTTAGTTCCATCTCCAAAATATGGTTTTTGTTTTAAAACTCCATTATAAACAGTATCTCCACCTAAACTAACATCACAAATACCAGCAATTGCACTTATTGGATAACCTGCATTTGGACTTTCATGTAGTGAACCATATCTAAATATATTTTTAAATGCTTCTTTACTAAACATTAAAAAAGAAATTAAAAAAGCAGTAATTCTTGAAGGTATATAGTTTAATACATCATCTAATCTTGCAGAAAATTTACCAAAGTTTTCATACTTTTTTGTTCTATATCCTACCATAGAATCAAGTGTATTTACAGCTTTATAAACAAATAATCCAATAAGTCCAAATAATAGTAAATAAAAAAGTGGTGCAATAATCCCATCACTAAAGTTTTCACCATATGTTTCAATAGCAGCTTTGTTTATATCTGATGTGCTTAAATTTTTTGTATCTCTACTTACTAAATACTTGATATTTGATGGATTTGTTATGATATCTTTTACACTATTATATAGCATATTTGAAGCAATACCCATAGAAGCTATAAAGCTTTGAATATACCAAGGTAAGAATGTAAGAGGATATACTATAAGAGTAACTATAAATATAAGAGTAAGTGTAAGAATAGCTCCTCTTAATATAGAGTCTTTATAAAATTTATTTTCAAAAAACTTTATAAAATCACCCATAAATATAACAGGATGTCTAATAAAACTAAACTCTCCAAAGAGTCTATCTATAATATATGCAAATAGTGTGATTGTAATAGTCATGTGTGATTATAGCAAAAAAAGAGAGATTAGTTAAGTCTCTCTTTTTATGTTTAGTATAGCTTAGTTACGAAAACTAGACATACTATAAGTAATATTACCAATTTGATGAGCATTTGGTAGTCCTTATAGATAGCACTCCCCAAAGCCAACTTTTCAGATACCACCCATCATAAAAAAAGGCAAGGTAAAAAACCTTGCCTTTTAAAGTGTTAATCTAATGTTTAGGTAACTACTCCATAAACAGACTAACCAAATGCTCATGAGCAATTATATATTGTATTGGTTTAATTTGTACTTAAATTTAACATATAATTAACTCAGCTTTTATAAATTTCTAAAATTATTATACAATTTAAAATTGTCAATTTAACAATTAATTAACACTTCTTTGTTAGACTTTTAAAAATTATACCAAAAGGATATCTATGAAAATTATTTTTTCAATTTTATTATTACTTAGTATCTCTAATGCTACTATGTTTCAAACTGTTAGCAAAGACCAAGTAAAGTTAGTACAAAAAGGTTCAAGTAAAAATTATTGTCCAAATTGTGGAATGAACTTAACTAAGTTTTATAAAACAAACCATATTCATAATAATCATCAATATTGTTCAATTCATTGTTTAGTAGAAGCAACAAAAGGTGAAATACCAAAAGATGCAAAAGTAGTAGATGCTAAAAAGTTAATTCATATAGATGCAAAAACAGCATATTATGTAATAGGTTCAAAAGTAAAAGGTACTATGACTATGAATAGTAAATATGCTTTTGCAAATAAACAAGATGCTTTAGATTTCGTAAAAAGAAATGGTGGGAAAATATATGATTTTTCACAAGCATTTATAATAGCTAAAAAAGATTTTTCAAAAGATATGAAAATGATAAGCAAAAAAAGAGTAAAAAAAGCATATAAAATGGGGAAAATGCTTTATACTAAAAAATGTCAAAAAAATAAACTTAATTTAGATGAGTTTTCAAATGTTGCAAAACTAAAAGCATATATAAAAGATAATAATATTTGTAAAGTAAAAAAAGATAAACAATTACAAGTAATAAGTGTATATTTATGGGATATTCAAAAACTAAAAAAATCAATGGGTTCAAATAAAAGTATAAATGTTCCCCAAAAAGCAAAATGTCCAGTTTGTGGAATGTTTGTAGCAAAATATCCAAAATGGGCAGCACAAGTTACTATAGGTAAACATAACTTATATTTTGATGGTGTAAAAGATATGATGAAATGGATATTTAAAAATAATAAAAAAATTGATAATATATTTGTAACAGATTATTACACTACTAATAAAATCCAAGCTAAAAAAGCATTTTATGTTATTGGATCTAATGTATATGGTCCTATGGGAAATGAATTAATCCCTTTTGTAAGTATGCAAAAAGCAAAAGAGTTTAAAAAAGATCACGAAGCAAAACAAATAATAAAATTTGATCAAATTACAAAAGATATTATTAAATCTTTGTAAGAATATGGTAAAATAAGCTTATGAAAGTTTTAACAAGTTTGTTGTTTGGTATTGTTGTTTTTGTTGTATATGATTATATAAGTTATAATAAAATACAAAAAGAAAATGATATAAAAACTACAGCAAATAAAATAAACTATCATAAGCTAAATTTTGAATTTAATTCAAAAGATTATAAAGAGTTTGTATATGCAAAATAAATACCTAATCAACTTTGCAATCAAGCTTTTACTTAAAGATAAATCTTCTCATCTTTTTTCTATGTTTATATTTGTATTTATAGTGTTTGTTTTTTCAAGTGTGTTATTTATAAGTTCATCTATAAAATATGATTTAAAACAAGCAATAAATACACAAAAATCTATAATAATCTACAATCAAAAAGCAGGATATATTACACAAATAGATGATTCAATATTAGATGATATTTTACAAATAAATGGTGTTTCAAATGTATATGGGAAAATAGATGGTTATTATTACTTTATAAATGAAAAAAAATATCTACATCTAGTTGGTGATGAAAATATAGAAGAAGAATCTATGATTATTGGAAATAGTATAGAAAAGTTATTTAATAAATACTACTATAAAGAGTTTTTCAATTTTTATTCAAATGGTGAAAAATATAAAATAAATATCCAAAAAAGATTTAAAAATAATTCAAATATAATATCAAATAACATAATATTACTAAATAATACTGTAGCTTCTGAAATATTAGGTTTAAGTGAAGATGAGTATTCATTTTTAGAAGTAGAAGTACCAAATAATACTGAAATAGACTATATAGCAAATACAATACAAGAAAAATATCCATCACTTATAATTAAAACAAAAGAACAAAGTATAAGTGATATGGAAAATCTTTTTTATTATAAAGGTGGAATATTTATGATAATGTATATTGTAGTGCTTATTTCATTTTTTATTTTATTGTATAAACAAATCTCATCAGTAAATAGTTGGCAAAAAAAACAAATAGCAATTTTGAGAAGTTTTGGATATAGTATAAATAATATTATACAAATAAAATTTATCCAAAACTTTTTAGTAGCATTCTTTTCATATATTTTTGCAGTTTGTCTTGCATATATTTTTGTATTTGTATTTGATGCACCATTACTTAAAAATATATTTATAGGTATTAACAATCAAAATATAAATTTTACACCAATAATAGATATAAATATTTTAGTATTATTATTTTTATTTACTGTTGTGCCTTTTTTATTATCTATTATTATACCATCATGGAAAACAGCTGTAAAAGATATAAGTGAGTCAATAAAATGATAAAAATTAAAAATCTAAATAAAACATATGATAATTTTCAAGCATTAAAAGATATAAATCTTCATATAAAAAAAGGTGAAATAGTAGTATTAAAAGGGGTGAGTGGTAGTGGAAAATCTACACTTCTAAGCCTAATAGCTAGTATGAGTAAACCTAGTAGTGGTAGTGTTGAGGTAAATAATATTTTAGTTTCAAAGTTACCAGATGTTCATTCTTGTAAATATAGAAATGAAAATATAGGGTATATTTTTCAGTCATTTAATCTTCTTGAACAACTAAGTGTAGCTGATAATATTTTTGCTCCACTTGTAATAAGTGAAGCAAAAAATAAACAAGAACTATTAGAAATAGCTATGAAAAAAGCAAATATATATCACAAAAAAGATGAAATAGTATCAAATCTAAGTGGTGGTGAAAAACAAAGATGTGCTATTGCAAGAGCTATAGTTTTAAATCCGAACATAATAATAGCAGATGAACCAACAGCATCTTTAGATAAACAAAACTCATTAAAGTTTATTGAAGTACTAAAAGAGTTTAAAAAAGAAAAAAGAACAGTGATTATTTCAACTCATGATAGTATATTTGATAATTTAGATTTAGTAAGTAGATATATAAATATTCAAGATGGACAAATAGTAGATTAAATATGAGTATATTTTTATCTTCAAATGTTATTGCATTTTTTTTTATTGAATTAATATTATTTTTATTTGCTATTTATAGTGTGGTTGTTAGTATAAATATATTTAAAAATTGGGATTTTAACTCAACATCACCTTCTCAATATAACTTAGAAAAGAAAAGTTTTTTAATATCCACTATTATATATTTTACTATTATTATTAAAAGTTTTATGTTTATATTTTTTGCTTCTACATTAGATAGTTTAGCTTCTATAGTACCAGGTGCTATGTGTGCAGCTGGAATAATAAATGCAAACTCTTATGGAAATATATTATTATTTCTAAAAATATTTATTATTTTTATATTTGGTATTTGGATAGTGTTAAATAAGTTTGATTTAAAATCAACTACATACTTATATATTAAGAAAAAGTTTTTATTGTATATTATAGTTTTTGTGCTATTATGCGTAGAAATAGTATTAGAATATTTATACTTTTCAAATATATCTACAAAACAACCTGTTTTATGTTGTAGTGTTGTATTTGGACAATCAAGTGCTAGCAATGGATTGCCATTTAACCTTAGTATAAATATGATAGTAGCAATATTTTATATATTGTATAGTTTAATAATTATTTCAAATTATACAAAAAATGATAAAATTAGTTTATTATCTAGTATGATATTTTTATTTGTTGCATATTATAGTGTAACATATTTTTTTGGTACATATATTTATGAATTACCAACACATAAATGTCCATTTTGTATGCTTCAAAAAGAGTATCATTATATAGGATATTTTGTATGGATTAGTTTATTTTTTGGTGTATTTTTTGGAATATTATCATCAATATTAAAATTATTAACAAAAAGAGATTTTGTATTTATATATAAATATACTATTATATTTACTAGTATATTTGTGTTTATTTGTACTTATTATGTTTTAGCATATTATATTAAAAATGGAGTTTTCTTATGAAAAAAAACTTATCAAGTATTGTTATTATTGCACTTATAATATCAATAATAGTAATAGTATTTATATCAATGTCAAAAGCACAAAATATGACTGTTGTTTATAAAAACAATACAACAAAACAACCTATAAAAATAATAAAAGGTAAATTTCAAGATAGTGATTGTGGTATGGTTATTGATGAGCTAGACTACTCTTCACAAGTTGTTTCACCTTCTGGAAGTACATGGTTTTTTCATGATCATGGTGGTATGGCTCATTGGCTTTATAATAAACCATTTAAAGATAAAGCTGTAGTTTGGGTATGGGCAAAAGATGCAATGCAGTATATAGATGGCAAAAAAGCATGGTATAGTAGAACAGATGAAACACCAATGCACTATGGATTTGGAGCATACAAAAATAAAAAAGATGGTTTTATCGATTTTGAAACTATGAGTTTACATATGATAAGAGGTGAAAATCTTACAAATCCTCAAGTAAAAAAACAATTGTTAGGAAAATAGATGGAAGCAGTAAGTATAATATCGATTATCACTATAGCATTTTTAGGTTCATTTGGTCATTGTATTGGTATGTGTGGTGGAATTATTATTGCATATAGTAGTACAAAAATAGATGATGATTGGTCAAAACAAAAACAAGCTGTTTCTCACTTGATGTATGCAGCTGGAAGAATACTAACATATACAATATTAGGTGCTATGTTTGGTACTTTAGGTGGTGTTGCTATGTTTAGCAATAATGCAAATGGTGCTTTACTTATATTTGCTGGATTTATTATGCTTCTTACTGGACTTAGTTTATCTGGTAAAATAAAATTTTTAACTATAATAGAACACTCAATTAGTTCAACTTCTTGGTATCAAAAAAGTTTTAAATCATTATTACATACCAAATCACTTACAAGCTTTTTTACTCTAGGAATGTTAAATGGACTACTTCCTTGTGGATTAGTTTACTTCTTTGCAGTAACTGCAGCTAGTACAGGAAGTGCATTGTATGGAGCATTAGTAATGCTTATTTTTGGACTTAGTACTGTACCTGCATTATTTAGTTTAGGATTTTTTGTAGGATTATTTAAAAATAGTACATTTAGAACTACTATGATTAAATTAGCATCTATTAGTGTAATTGTTTTTGGAATATATACAATGTATCAAGGATATATTTATATCAAATATGAACAAAAAACAATCTCTCAATGTTGTGAGTTTGATCCTGATAATCCAAATAAAAAATAATATCTAATAATATATTTAGATATTATTTTTGAGAAGCTAATAGCATATTATATAGTTGTGCAGGATGTAGATTATTTTGCATAGCTATTTTTTTAAACTTTGTATCTTTAGTTGTATTAATATTATATTTTTTAAGATGAGTTAAAAACTTATTTGTATTTATAAAATAACTATTTGATAACTCTTGTATTGTTTTATGTGCAATACCTACAGGTATTTGTGATGGCAAATGAAACCTTGTAAATTTTGTTTTAATAATAGCAAATAAATTTTTTGGAGTAGTGTCGTTTATTTGAGCTATTTGTTTCAATGTATTTTTAGATGAAGTTATTTTAATATTATTTTCTTTAAGTAGTTTTTGGGCTTGAATAAGATCTATAGAAGTCAAAATACAAAAATCTTCTAAGCTAGAATACTCTGCATAAGCAAATGGAGGATTTCCAATTTGTTTAGAATTCATAGCTTTTATACCATTTCCAATATTTACTAAAAAACTAAATGGATTTGTCATAGTAATAGTACCAGCTGTAAATAAAACAGTTACTACTAAAGCTATATTAAACTCTTTTGTAAATATTTTTAGTTCTTTTTTTACTTTTAAATAATTTTTTATTGGTTTCCAGTTAAAATATATATGCCAAATAATCATTACTAAAAATAATATACCAATATTTATATGAATATTATCCCATTGTTGTTTTGAAAGTCCTAAAAAAGTCCATGAACTCCAGTCCATAACACCTCTATCAGGAATAAAATATAAAACTCCACTAGATATAAATAATAATATAAATGATAACATTGCTGTTAATGAGACAAATCTTTGATATTTCATAATAAACCTTTGTTTTAAAATACCATATTAGCATTAAAGTATTAATAAAGTGTTAATAATATTTATTATGAAATAGCTTTTAAAATAGTATCTACATCAAGCTTTTTTTCCATAGATGATACAAATTTATCTATAGTTTTTCTTTTGTATTTTTCAAATTTTTCATCATCAAAAAGTCCATGTACAAAAGTACCTTTTATATTGTTTTTTTCATAATATAGGGGATATTTTTTACTTATTCCATGGTGTATTTCAAAGCCTTTTATATTTTTACCAAAGATATTATAAACTTTTTTATCTAAGATTTTATCTTTTATAAATATTATATCATCAGGTATAAATCCTAAGCCTAGCTCAGTTGTAGGTATTGCTGTTTCTATTGCATCATTATCAATTATATTTTCAAACATCATTTGATATCCACCACAAATACCTAAGATATTGTTTTTTAGTGTTTTGATTTGATTAAACAATCCTGTATCTTTTAACCATTTTAAATCTTTGATTACAAGTTTACTTCCAGGAAGTATTATTAAGTCATAATTTTCTAAAGAGATATTAGAATTTATAAATTCTAAACATATATCTTTATCATTTATAAGTGGTTCAAAATCATTGTAATTACTCATAGTAGGATAGCTTATTACTGCTATTTTTTGTTTTATATTACTACAGTCTTGAGTTATATTTTTGATACTCAAACTATCTTCAAAGCCAAGATTAAAAGGTGTGTATGGTAATACACCAAGTACTGGTATTTTAAATTCATTTTCAATAATATTTACACCCTCATCAAAAAGTGTAATATCTCCTTGAAATTTATTTATAATTACACCAATAACATTATGTTTTAGTTTTTTAGGAAGTAGATTATAAACTCCCCAAATAGATGCAAATACACCACCTTTTTGTATATCTGCAACTAGTATTATTTTTGTATCAAACTCATTTGCTATATAGATATTTGATAAATCTTTATCCATAAGATTAAGTTCTACTGGACTTCCTGCACCCTCACATACTACACAGTCATATTTATTATCAAGATATTCAAAACATCTTTTAACAGCTGGTTTAAGTGTGTCTAAATCTTTATAGTAACTTCTAACATCAGAAGTGTGTACTACTTTTCCTTCTACTATTAAAGTGGCATTACTTCCACTTCCTGATTTTAGTAATACTGGATTAAGATGATATGAAGTAGGGCAGTTTAATACACTAGCTTGAAAATGTTGAGCTATTGCTATTTCACTTTTATCATCACATATATTTGAGTTATTTGATACATTTTGAGCTTTAAAAGGTACTACACTATAGCCTAGATTTTGTAAAATCTTAGCTATAGTAAATGTAATAGTAGATTTACCAGCATCACTACTAGTGCCAAAGATAGATATATTTTTTAGTTTCATGATACAATAATAACAGCAATATTTAATAATATAAGTTCTATAAACTCTATATTAAATCCTAAAGTATCACCATTTAAAAAACCTAGTTGTTTTTGTAATTTTTTAAGTATTAGTTTGTTTAAAATTGCAATAGGTAAAAATAATATTTTAAAAATAATAGATACTTTTACTGAACTCTTTAGTGCTAATGTAAAATAACTTTTAGGATGAAAATCAAAAGACAAAGCAAATAAAATACTAAGTCTTGATAATATTAAACTAATAATAATAGCAATGTATTGCATATGAATAAATAAATAAGTAAGAGCTAATACTTTAAGTAGTATAAGACAAAAAGTACCAATAGCACCAATAGCACCTATTTGAGGTTCATGCATAACTTCATAAATATCTTTTTTACTCAAACTTGCATACCAACCATCAATAGTATCAGCAACTGCTTCAAGATGTATAAATCCATAAAAGATAAGATATATAATACTAGCAATAATAGCACTATACCATGATGGAAGAATATAAGATAATGCAATATGAGATGCACTTGCAATAACACCAAGTGTAAGACCAATAAGTGGTAAAGCTATAAGAATACCTTTATAAAATTGTCTATTTGCATCAAATTTACCTTGATTTATTGGTAAGATTGTAAAATAAGATATTGCATATATTATTCCAGATATGATATTTTTCATTTTAGTTTTACCTCCAAGCTAAATTTTACTTCATAAACTTCATCGCAAAATGAAGTTAATTTTGAGCCTACTATTCCTGTAAGATCTACAAATTTTCTAGTTTCTTTGTCAAATGGAATTATACCACTATTTACATCATTTAACACAAATACAATATTAGATTTTATTTTAGATATTTTTTCTAAGTGATCTATAAAATAATCATTTGGTTTTTCAATATTATTTAATATCCACATTGACATACAATCAATAAGATATGTTTGATTCTCATCTATAACATCTAGTAGATTATGACTTTGTTCTATACTTATAAATTTATCTTCTCTTTGAAGTTTATGCAAATCAATTTTTTCTTGCATAGAGTTATCTCCATATGAGTTATCATATGTTGCTATATAGTATGGTTTTTTATTTTGGCTTAGCTTTAAAGTTTTAGCCTCAGCTAAAGCAGATTTACCAGATTTTTGTCCACCAAAGTAAAGTATTTTCATCTAAGCTAAAAACTCTTC
>Ga0256828_1002170_pt1 | contig 11873 bp, 11 predicted proteins | sample CV88metaG_FD_185993 | JGI IMG/M metagenome (GOLD analysis project Ga0256828, IMG submission 185993) | Hydrothermal vent microbial communities from East Pacific Rise, Pacific Ocean - CV88 | ecosystem: Environmental > Aquatic > Marine > Hydrothermal vents | place: Pacific Ocean: East Pacific Rise... | reverse complement strand
TACTGGTTTATGCTCTCTTGCGAAAGCTTTATACCAATCAGAAAAAGAACTATTCTGATTTGGCTTTGATGGTTTTTAGAGTGATTCAATAAGATTTGGATTTGGGTTTTTCAGGGTTGACTAATTAGAGATGATTTTATAAAATGGAGATTTTTATAATGGGTATTGGATTTAAATTTTTAAAAGCATTTAATGGGGATTCTATTTTAATATCAACAGATAAAAATAATATTCTAATTGATGGTGGAACAAAAAGAAGCTTTTATATTTATTTAAAAAAAGAGATAGAGTATCTAAGAAAATTAGATAAAAAGTTAGATTTGGTTGTTTTGACACATATTGATAGTGACCATATTGACGGAATTATAGAAATGTTAAAATATGAAAAAAAGCTAATAGAAGAGGGGCAAATAATATCTCCTATTTTTAAAGAAATTTGGTTTAATGCTTTTGAAAAAGAGATATTTTCTGATGATTTTTCAAATGAAACAAGTTATGCAGGATATAAGAGTTTTCGAGAGATTTTGAATAGTTTTCATAATATTAATTATAATGATTATTTATCTATTGATAATCAAATAGAATATTTCATTAATAGTGAAATTAAAATTACTCTTCTCTCTCCTAATGATAAAAAGCTCAATCGATTACATCATAAATATCAAGAGAAAATTGAAGATGATTTCTATACTTCTTATAGTAAAGATATTGATAAAAGTATTGAAGAGTTAATTAATTTACCATTTAAAAAAGATAAAAGTGAACACAATGGAGCAAGTATTGCATTTATTTTGGCATATAAAACAAAAAAATATCTCTTTTTAGCTGATGCACATATTTATTTGATTGAAGAATCATTAAAAGAGTTGGGATATACTCAAAAAAATCCTTTAAAAGTAGAGTTTATAAAATTGTCTCATCATGGAAGTAAAAAAAATATTAATCAAGATTTTTTAGATTTAGTTAGAAGTAACAAATTTATTATTTTAACTAATGGAGCATCTCATGGACATCCAGATAAAGAGGCTTTGAGTCGAGTTATTTTAAATAAAAATCGAGATTTTAATGAAAAACTTTATTTTATCTGTAATTATGAAACTATTTTAGAACATCATGGATTTTCTGATGCAGAAAAAAAGAAATATAACTTTGAGCTTATATATAAATTGGAATTAGTTGAAGGAGATAATAATGAGAAATAAGTTAAAAAAAGAGGATTTAGAGGAGTTTGTTGTTCGTATAGAGTATAAAAAAGATAAAAATAGAATAGAAAGAGCAAGTGGTGTTATTGTCAAAATAGACGACTCATTAGTTTATATTTTAACGGTCAAACATTTTTTAAAAAGTAATCCAAGTCAACTTATAGAGCAAATAGATGATGAGAATATTAATATTCAAAATTTATCTATTAAAAATTATAATAATAAAAAAATTGAAATAGAAAAGTCTATTTTTGTTAAAGATAAAAAACTTGATATTTTAATACTAAAAGCTGATGACAGTAGTTTAAAACTCTTTTCTAAAATAAAATCTTTAAATATTTTTATGGATGAGTTTTGTGAATGTGCTATATTTGGCTATCCACGCTCAAGAGAAAAAACAAATAATTCATTGGTTTTACACGCTTCACATCCTGATAAAATAGATTTAGATGATAATCATTTTGAGGTTAAAGCAGATATTCCATTACACTCTTTTGGAGAGTCTGAAGTAGATAATATTAAAGGATTGTCAGGAAGTGGAGTTTTTGTTAAAGGGAAAAGTGGCAAAATATATTTGGTAGGTATTCAATTTAGATATATGGATATGATTTATTTGGAGTCCTTGAATCTTAGAATTATCAAAAAAGATATTGATGAGGTTATTGAGCAGAAATTACCCGTAGGAGAGTATCCATTTTTTGAAGAGTTAGGAATAGATATAGATAAGATAGTATTTGATTCATTGGATGAGTATTTTTTATTAAATAGAGATATTCAAAAATTTCAAAAAAAACTGAAAAAAAATAGCAATAAAGAGTTGCAAAAACTTGAAAGTGACTATATTTCATTAAAAGAAAATATGAAAAAAATAGCAGATAGATATTTTTATTTGGGAAAAGAATTTTTTCAAAAGAGAGATTTATCAAAAGCTTATGCTTATTTTTCAAGAGCTATTGAACTTTGTCCTGCATACAAACATTTTTTTGCAAAGAAAGAGTTTGCACATTATCCCTTAAATCAAAAACAGCAAAAAGCACGAAAAGATTTATCAGATGAAATTTATTTTATGCAAAATAACGATTTGGTTGAGAAGATTTTAGAGAGTGAGGAGAAGTTTTTAATAAAGAGTGAAGATAAAAGAGAGTTAGAAAAAATTTATACAAAATTAATATATTTATCTACTAAAAGTAAAGATAGGTTGATAGAATTATTTTTGAAACTTTCTAAAATAAAGTTCTTGAATAATAAAGTAGAAGAAGCTGAAAATATTTTATTGAACCTAAAAAATAGTGCTGATGATAGAACAAAAGAGCATATTAACCAAGAGTTATTAAAAATGTATTTAAAGAGTTTAGATAATGGTTCTATGCCAAAGGCTGAACTATTAAAAAGAATAATACTTTTGGAAAAAGAGTTAAAAGATAAAAAAAATATTTCAATTACACATATTATAAAAGAGCTAAAGATAGAAAATTATTATTTAGATGATTGTTTAATTGACTATATCAATACACAAAAAAAGAAAATAATTGATTTAAAATACCAGAATACTCAACTAAAAATAGAAAATGAAAACTGTTATAAACATAAAAGCCATAATCCAGTATTTTTAGTACAAACTACTTCAGAAATTAATAAAAAATGGATATTTTTTGGTTTAATGATTGCTTTAGGTGTAATTATTATGAGTTTAGAATTTATGAACTATCCTATTCGTGATTTGATTAGTCATTTAAATTTTGATTTTTTGATAAAAATGATTAATCATTAGTTAAGTTTGCTAAAATTATAAAAAATACTATAAAAATAGTAGAAATTATACTATTATAATAGTATAATTTAAAAAAAGAGGCAAATCCCCATGTTAGAACGAAGTATTACTCCCATTCTTGATACAGCTTTAAAAATCTCTCCTATTGTTCTACTCAAAGGAGCTAGACAAGTGGGCAAATCAACCCTTGCTATGCAGAAAAATCAAAACTATATTGTGCTTGATGATGTCTCTACGCGTATCAATGCCAAAGATGACCCTAAACGGTTTATTGAGATTTTGGCTAAACCTGTGACCATTGATGAGATTCAAAAAGTACCTGAACTTTTGGAGGCTTTGAAGATTTATGTTGATAAACATCGACACAATGGAGATTTTCTTATAACAGGTAGTGCTAATATATTGGATATGAAAACAACCCAAGATACTCTAGCAGGGAGGATTATAGAGATAGACCTCTATCCGTTTAGCCTCAAAGAGAAAGCCAAAAAAGCCCAAGAGAATATAGTGGATATGCTCTTTGAACACCAATTTTCATCTCAAAAGATAGAAACCAATCAAATGGTAAAAGAGATACTAAGAGGTGGATATCCTGATGTGCAGAATCTTACAACTTCTTTAGAAAAAAAGCTTTGGTTTAGTTCATATGTGAGTACTTATATAGAAAGAGATGCACGAGATTTAGGAGAGTTTAGGGATATAGATAGTTTTTATAGGTTTGTCAATATTATAGCTTCTCGCAGTACAACACTACTCAATAAATCTAAAATAGCCAAAGAGGTAGGTATAAGGATAGAGACAGTTGAGAACTATTTGGTAATCTTGCAACAGACTTTTCAACTACAACTCTTACGACCATTTTATGATAATATAGGCAAACAGTTTGTCAAATCATCTAAGATTTTTCTAAATGATACAGGATTGATGAGCTATTTTTTAGGGATTTATACCATAGAGCAGTTTGAAGCTTCTAATTATAAAGGGGCATTGGTAGAGACCTTTGTGTTTAATGAACTGCTTAAACATATATCCTTTACAATTGAAGATACTAAGCTATATCACTATCTTACAAATGATAAAAAAGAAATAGATTTTATACTTCAGAGAAACAATCAAATAGTAGCCATAGAGGTTAAATCCTCATCAAAAGTTAGCAAAGATGACTTTAGACATATTATGGATTATCAGAAAAAATCTTCTAAAGATATTTTTGGCATAGTTTTTTATATGGGAGAACATATCTTACATATAAATGATAGATGTGTAGCTTTGCCTTTGGGGGTTTTCTATTAATCCATGTTTGGCTTTGGATGATATTGAAATTGGGTTTGGGGCTAAAATTCCTCTCTGCTTATTTGGGGTTTTGTACTAAAGAGAGCTTAAAATCTCTCTTTAAGTTGTCGATCATGCCACCGACTCAGTGTCAGCAATGCAACAATCGCTCCCAAGAGTGCTAGTGCCATGTCCGATTGGGTGTCCCACACGTATCCTTGGGTTCCTAGGAAGGCTTCGGCATCTTCACCGCTCAAGAGGGCAACCCACCACTCGATGAGCTCATAAAAGGCACTAAATCCTAGACAGAAGCTAATGATAAAGAAGTTTTGCCACCTCCTGCCATGGATAAGATTTTTGCGGATAATGATCTCTCTTGCGATCATGGCAGGGACGAAGCCTTGGGCGAAGTGTCCGACTTTGTCGTAGTTGTTTCGAACCATACCAAAGAGATGATCAAAAAAGGGAACTTCGGCATAGGTGTAGTGCCCACCGATCATTAGAATAATGGAGTGAATGAGAATCAGGGTATAGACCAGTGGTGTGAGTGGAAAGGTTCGGTAGGTGATAACAAGAACCACCAGACCAATTAATGCAGGAAAGACTTCTAAGAACCAAGTGTATTGATCTTTGGGATTAATACCAGACCAGATTAGAACACCCATAAAAATTAAGAGCCATAAATATTTCATCTCTCTACCTTTTTGGGTGAGATTATAGTATTTTGTTTCTTTATGTTGTATAATTTTGTATATTTTAAACAAGGAACTTATAATGAAAATATACTATCCCTACGAGGAGTTTAGGGCAGATCTAAAAGCATTGGTAGCGAAGATCGATCAACCCTTTGATACAATTATTCCTATCTCTCGAGGAGGGTTGAGTATGGGGCAGATGTTGGGAGAGTATTATAATATTCGTGCGGTCTATGCCATTAATACCATTGGGTATGAGGGATCAAAAAAACTTGATTCAGTTCGAGTTTGGAATCTTCCTGATCTTCAAGAGAGTAAGCAGGTTTTGGTGCTGGATGATATTGCCGATAGTGGAGAGACGCTTGAGCGGGTTTTATCTGTGTTGCATGCAACGTATCCTAGTGTGAGGTTTTGGAGTGCCACGATCTTTTATAAGCCTACTGCTTCGATTGAGCCCACATGGTGGGTCAAAGAGCCTGCAGGATGGATAGAGTTTTTCTGGTCGGAAGATCTACTCTAGGTACTCTTCGAGTTCTTGAATATAGCCAAGTAGATCGGGAGCTTGATAGAATCCTCGTAGATTATCGATAAGCTCTCCGTCCCATTTGTAAAAGAACATAATGGGTACGTGTTTAAATTCGGGCAGTCGGCTACGGCTTTTGGGATCTTCTCGTGAGACTTTGACCATGATATAGTTTTTAAATTTTTCAAGGATCTTGGGATCATTAAAGGTCTCATGTTCCATTCTGATACACCATCGACACCCTTTACTATCAACCATGACAATAATATTTTTCTGTTGCTCTTTACCTAGTTTAAAGGCAGTATCAAGATCCTTAACCCACTTGACATGGTCAATAAAGGGTTTGTCGGAGATTTTGGGTTGGGTTGATTGAGTAGATTGTTCTGTTGTGTTTGATTGCTCCTCTTGGCATCCTGTCCAGAGCAGTAGCGTAAAAATGGTGGTGATAATGGCGATTTTTTTTGATTTCTGCATGCTCTATTTTATAAAGTTTTCTCTTTTTTACTCTTAAATTAGAATGCAAAGGGGAGTAATCTGATATAATTGCTTCAATTGTAACAAGGAATGAATTGTATGGTATTAATGATCGATAATTATGACAGTTTTACATATAACGTGGTGCAGTACTGCTTAGAGCTTGGAGCGAATCTTAAAGTGATTCGTAATGATGAGCTTAGTGTAGAGGAGATTAGATCGCTCAATCCAGAGAAGATTATTATCTCTCCTGGCCCTGCTACGCCTAATGAGGCAGGAGTAACACTAGAGGTGATTAAGGCTTTTGCAGAGAGTACCCCAATTTTTGGGATCTGTTTGGGGCATCAAAGTATTGCTCAGGCTTTTGGTGGAGAGGTGATTCGTGCCAAAAATATGATGCACGGAAAGACCTCTCAGGTAGAGTTAAAAGAGCAGAGTGTGATTTTTGATGGGTTGCCAAAAGAGTTTAGAGCAACCCGTTATCACTCTTTGATTGTTAACCAAGAGAATCTGCCTAAAGAGATTATTCCTACCTCATACAGTCAGGATGATGGAGAGATTATGTCACTACAGATTGATGGAAAAGATATCTATGGGGTACAGTTTCACCCTGAATCGATTATGAGTGAGTATGGGCATGAGATGCTGGATAACTTTTTAAAACTTTAGGAGAAGCAGTGAGTCAAAGATTATTTTACGGTTTTTTACTGCTCTATCTTTTGGCTCTGCTTCATCTTGTTACCACACTACCAATAGGACCACATGAGGCATTGGTCTATTATGAAGATCATGGTATTTTGGGGTATTTAGCCCATCTGTGTGATGGTTGTTTTGGTAACTCTTTGGATTTCCGTCTACCCTTTCTGCTCTTTGGAGTGATGAATATTCCACTTTTTTATTATATCTCCTACTTCTATTTTAAAAATTCAGAAGAGAGCTATTTGGCAACAACTATTTTTTTGTTGCTCCCTGGTATTATTACTGCTTCGGTGATTATAAATATTGCCGTGATTGTTATTGGATTGGTTTTAAGTTTTATTATCTTGTATGAGAAACAACACCATTTGAGTGCGTATGTGGTAATGGTACTGCTGCTTTTGGTGCATGATGCTTCGATAATATTCTTTATTGGGGTGGCAATTTTTGCATTATCACGAACTGAATATTATCTTTTTTCTCTTTCATTGCTACTTGGAGTATTGAGTTTACTCCTTTTTAACGGATTGGATATTGGTGGAGTACCAAAAGGGAAGTTCTTGGAGCTTTTTGGACTCTATATGGCACTCTTTTCTCCATTGGTTTTTTTCTATTTTTTTTATGCTCTTTATCGTATCTGGATTAAAGAGACTAAGGGAATCCTTTGGTATATTTCATTTACGGCATTTATGGTTTCGATCTTTTTATCATTTCGACAGCAGGTTATTATGACCGATGTTGCCCCGTATGTGATTGTTGCGGTAGTGTTGATGTTGGTGACATACCATAAGACATTGCATGTTCGCTTACCTCAGTTTCAACAAGGATATATTGTTGGGTATCGTATTGTAATGGGCTCTTTGGTGCTTAGTGCGGTGATTATTTTTTTTCATTCGACACTCTTTATTTTTCTTAAAGATCGAAGACAACATTTTGCGTATCGTTTCTATCAGCCCTATTGGTTATCTTTGGAACTTAAGAAAAGAGGGCAAAATTGTTACACTGTGAAGGATAAACGGGTACAGTATCAGTTACGCTATTATGGTATAAAGGAGTGCAGTTCTTTAGATGTTCCTAAAATACACAATTAAATAAAACTCTAGCCACTATTTGTATCAAACATATAAAATATACACACCAAATGGTAGAATTGTCCAACACATTTAAAACAAGGAGAACTCGATGGCTCAAAAAGCGATTAGAGAATACGACGCAAAGTCGATTTTAGCTCGACATTGGGACACATATTTCCCAAACTTTAACTATCCCTATCAAACAGTTTTAGTAACAACTGGAGAGGAGCTAAAAAAAGCTTCTGAGACGACCCATCCATGGTTAAAAGAGAAACCATTGGTTGCTAAGCCAGACATGCTTTTTGGAAAAAGAGGTAAAAATGGTTTAGTACTTTTTAAAGATCAAAAACCAGGTGATGTAACACTCGAAAAAGCAATCGCATGGATTGATGAGAAGCGTGCAGAGAAGCAGAGTGTCTATTTCTCTTTTGATGGGGATGAGCCAAAAGGTGAGCCTTCTGTTGATTATTTGACTCACTTTATTGTTGAGCCATTTACCCCACATGACCAGTCTGAAGAGTACTATATCTCAGCAACCGTTGTGGGTGATGATGATGTTCTTTATATGTCTGCCGAAGGTGGAATGGAAGTTGAAGAGGGTTGGGATGAGAAGGTTACAGAGGTTAAATTCTCAATTACTGCAACCGAAGAGGAGATCGAAAAAACCATTCGAGAGAATATTCCAGCCGATGTTAAAGAGGAAGATAAAGAGAATTTTGCAGAGTTTGCAATTGGTTTCTTTAAAGCATACAGAGAGCTTAATTTTGCCTATTTAGAGATTAATCCATTTGTAATGCAAGGAAACAATATTGAGCTTCTTGATATGGTTGCAAAACTAGATGATACTGCTGGATTTATGATGGTAGATCATTGGGGTAAAATTGAGTACCCAACTCCATTTGGAATGGAAGCAAAATCTCCAGAAGAGCAAGCGATCGAAGAGGCAGATAGTAAAACTGGAGCTTCACTGAAATTAACCGTACTTAAGCCAGAGGCTAGAATCTGGACAATGGTAGCAGGTGGTGGTGCATCGGTTGTGTATGCAGACACCATTGCTGATTTTGCAGGGATTGATGATTTGGCAAACTATGGAGAGTATAGTGGAGGTCCAACCACAGGTGAGACCAAGTTTTATGCTGAGACCATTTTTGATCTGATGACCAGAGAAAAAGATCCTCAAGGACGTGGAAAAGTATTGATTATTGGTGGGGCAATTGCCAACTTTACTGATGTTGCAAAAACCTTTACAGGGATTATTCAGGCCTTTGAGAACTACCAAGATAAGCTTAAAGAGGTAGGAACCAAGATCTATGTACGACGTGGTGGACCAAACTATGAGAAGGGTCTCAAAGATATCAAAGAGGCGGCAGATAGAATGGGTCTCTCTATTGAGGTCTATGGACCAGAGACGCATGTTACCGATATCGTTCGTATGGCACTAGAAGAGAAGTAGGGAGAAGAGATATGTCAAAATTATTTACAAAAGATACACAAGCAATTTTTTGGAACAACAATAAAACCGCTATCCAGAGAATGTTGGATTATGACTATGTAATCAAGCGAGAGAAGCCTTCTGTTGCAGGAATTGTCGCACCAACAAGCTCTAACAAGTTTGAGAAGTTTTTTTGGGGTGCTGATGAGATTATGGTGCCTATTTACCGAAATACAGCCGATGCTAAAGCAGCTCAACCTCAAGCGGATGTTCTATTGAACTTTGCATCATTTAGAACTGCTTATAATGTAACCGATGAGGCATTGGATATTGGTGGATTTAAGACCATCATGATTACTGCAGAGGGGATCCCTGAGAGATTGGCAAGAAAAATGAACCAAAAAGCCAGAGACCTTGGTGTTACTGTTATTGGACCAGCTACCGTTGGAGCGATTGCCCCTGGTGCATTTAAAATTGCCAATATTGGTGGAACCATTGATAACATTATCAACTCTAAACTTCACCGTGCAGGAAGCTGTGGACTTGTAACCCGTTCAGGTGGACTCTTTAACGAGCTTAGTAATATCATTGCCATTAACGCCGACGGAATTGCTGAAGGTGTTGCGATTGGTGGTGATAGATTTGTTGGTTCAGTATTTATCGATAACCTTCTTCGAATGGAAGAGAATCCCGATGTTAAATACATGATTCTTCTAGGTGAAGTTGGTGGGACTGAAGAGTATAAAGTAATCGAAGCAGTTAAGTCTGGAAAGATTACAAAACCAATTATTGCTTGGTGTATTGGAACCATTGCAAAATACTATGACAGTGGTGTTCAGTTTGGTCATGCGGGTGCTAGTGCGAACTCTGATATGGAGACGGCTGAAGCAAAAAATAAGGCGATGGCAGAAGCAGGTATTCATGTACCAGCAAGCTTCAATGATCTTCCTGCGAAGATTAAAGAGGTTTATGAGTCACTTAATCTTGACCCAATTCCAGAGCCAGAGATTAATAAAATCCCAGCATATCGACGACCTAAACAGTTTATCTGTACCATCTCTGATGACCGTGGTGAAGAGGCAACCTATGCAGGATTCCCAATCTCTAGCGTGGCAACACCTGATACAGGTAAAGGTATTGGTGATGTTATTTCACTTCTATGGTTTAAAAAACAGTATCCCGAGTGGGCAACACAGTTTATTGAGACAGTAATCAAAACCGTAGCCGATCATGGACCAGCAGTTTCAGGTGCACACAATGCAAAGGTAACCGCACGAGCAGGAAAATCTGTTGTTGAATCACTTGTTACAGGTCTTCTTACCATTGGACCAAGATTTGGTGGAGCCATTGATGGTGCTGCGAAATACTTTAAGTATGCGGATGACAATAATCTTTCACCAAAAGAGTTCCTTGGTTACATGAAAAAACAAGGGATTCCAATTCCAGGTATTGGTCACCGAATTAAGTCGCTTAAAAATCCAGATTTACGGGTAACAGGCTTGATGAACTTTGCAGCAGAGCACTTCCCAAGTACACCTCTACTTGATTATGCTCGAACAGTTGAAGCATTGACCACTTCTAAAAAAGAGAACCTTATCCTTAATGTGGATGGAACCATTGGTATTTTGATGGTCGACATGTGGAGAGCATTAGGTTACTCTGAAGAGGAGATTAATGAGTTTATTGAATCAGGTACACTTAATGCCTTCTTTATCGTAGGACGAAGTATCGGATTTATTGGTCACGTACTTGATGAGAAGCGTTTGGCCATGCCAATGTATCGTCACCCAATGGATGATATTCTTTATGATGTCAAAAAGGCTGAAAAGATCTAGTTCGGTCTAACTTTTAAATTTAATAATTAAAATCTTCTTAAACCTATGGTATAATTTATATATTTAAATTATACCAAGGTTCTTCTTTATGAAAAAAAAATCTGCATTTACCATGATTGAGTTGGTCTTTGTCCTTGTTGTTTTGGGCATTATCGCTTCTATTGCTATGGATCGAATGGATCGAGATCTTAAGCAAGAGGCAGCAGAGACCATTCTGTCACATATTCGTTTGGCTCAACAGTTGGCACTGCGAGACAATAAACATCGTCCTGATAATGATCCTAAATGGCAAACAGCCTATTGGAGATTTGAGTATGAGAAGTGTGATAATGTTGATCGTTATATCTATCGGGTTGGCTCAGATTCAGATCTAAGTGGAGGGATCAATAAGGAAGAAGCTGCTATTGATCCTACTTCTGGTAAATATATCTGGGCAGATGGTGCCTGTAATAGTTTTGATGATCTAGAAGCCGATGAGAGTCGGGATGTTTATCTCTATGGAAGATTTGGGGTTGAAGGTATTTCACACTCAACCACATCAGGAAGTTGTACTACTCAAAATATAGGTTTTGATTTTTTAGGTCGTCCTCATTCTGGACTTAAAAATTATAAAGATGACAATCGTGCAGAGTTTCAACAACGAATGACTAAGGATTGTACTTTAACTTTTGAAATGAAAGATGGTCAATCATTTCAGATAAAGATTTTAGCCGAGACAGGTCATGCTTTTATTGTAGGACAAGAGGACGCTTAAGTATAATTTTTTTGTATATATAATGTATAGTAAAAATAACAAAAAGTAAAAAAGAATAAAATTTTTTACTTTTTTTAGAGAAACCCTTGACAAGAGGGATAAATTTGTCTATAATACGCGTCCAAGAACACAGAGACCTACTAGAG
>Ga0256828_1002169_pt1 | contig 11878 bp, 10 predicted proteins | sample CV88metaG_FD_185993 | JGI IMG/M metagenome (GOLD analysis project Ga0256828, IMG submission 185993) | Hydrothermal vent microbial communities from East Pacific Rise, Pacific Ocean - CV88 | ecosystem: Environmental > Aquatic > Marine > Hydrothermal vents | place: Pacific Ocean: East Pacific Rise... | reverse complement strand
CCGTGTAAATTAGTGTAACACCCAGGGTGGCTTCTTGACCTACTTAGTGGACGATTGCCCTTGCTCTTTTTATAACAAGTAGTTAACAGTTCAAAGATTACATCAGTACGTATAATGCTTTTTACTTCTAAAAGTATTTAGAAGTGCCCTTTATTCATAACAACATACTAATAGACCAATAGGCTATAATGTCACAAATATATTAAGGTTATTTATGGCAAAACATCCAACGACACTTGAACAATTTCGCTCTTTCTGTTTTCAGAACAAGGCTACTGACTTTGAACAGGCAGTTGAATACTTCGCCGTGTTTGGCGGCATGGGTTGGAAGGTAGATATGTCTAAGACATTAGATGAGCTTATCGAAGAGAAAGTACTTAAAAACTATCGCTATATCCATGGTGATATTGCTAAGATAACACAGAGCGATAGAACGCACCATGCCCTTCTTAGTGGACTTGCTACAGGTGATAGTCGTGAACACTCTGCATTCAAACGGGCTAATGTCTCACGTGAGGATGGTGAAGAGTCCATAGACTTTCTAGTACAAAATGATCTTTTGATCCGTGAGAAGTCACAAGCTCAACCTGTTAATGAACGTGAAGAGGTATCTGACAAGTTACGTTTTACCCTGCCATTCTTACGTTTTTGGTTTTCATCAATATCGCCTTATTATAAAGGGATTCGTGATGGTGACTATAGTGAGGTGCATAAACGTTTAGCCAACATGAAAGAAGAATTTTCTAATTCCATTTATGATCAACTTGTGATGGAAGCAGTTACAGCGAGTTTTAAAGATGACAAGATCGAAAAGATGGGATCTTACTGGGACAAAAGCAATGAGATAGCGCTTCTTGGAAAGACCAAGTCTGGAAAAATCGTCGTGGGCATTAACAAGTACTCGAAATCTAAAGCTAAAAAGAGTGAGTTAAGTAAGCTTAAAGAGCAGTGTTCCAAAGCTGAACTTGAAGCAGATATCTTTATAGTGTTTTCTAAAAATGGATTTTCTAACGAGATGAAAAAAGAGAAGAGTGCTCAGCTTAGACTACTTACACTTAAACACTTAAAAGCCTTAGTGCAAGATCTTTCAGAAAAAGACCTCTTGGTCAATACTAATAAAAAATATTAAAAACTAGAGTTTAATTAACAGTTTTAAACTATATTTAGTTACTCTATACCAGTAATCAAGTCAATATCAAAGAGGAGTGTTCTCTTGATGTTAAGACGTAGTGTAATTATTGGAGTCTAATGCGAACATATAACACCTACTACACAGACTTAGAAACATTTAAAACCTTTCTTCAAGAGAACAAAATTGAAGACAACAAGCAGCTGCTTATTCAAATCTTTACTTCTATCTGTGATGAACATGCCATTACAATACTTCGTGATGACATTGTCTCGCTTCTTCCCACTGCTTCACTTATTGGTTCAACAACAGATGGTGAGATATGTTCTGGTCGTGTAAGTACCAATACGACTACAGTCTCTTTAACACAATTTGATACTACTTTATTAAAACGGGCAATGATCATCTCCTGTCATGATAGTTTTGAGAGTGGTGTACAGTTAGCTACGGCACTAATAAGTCCAGACACTAAAGCAATCATAAGTTTTACAGATGGGCTTAACTGTAATGGTGAGGACTATCTTAATGGTATTAACAGCGTAAGTAAAGATGTTGTGGTTGCAGGTGGACTGGCAGGTGACAATGCTAAGTTCTTAGTGACCTATGTTTTTACCAATGAGGTTGTTACCTCTTTTGGTGCAGCAGGCGTTGCGCTTGACAACCCAGACTTGCATGTTACTTCAGATTATAGTTTCAACTGGCTTTCAGTGGGTAAGGAGATGCATATCACTAAGGTCGATGGTAATCGGGTTTATACTATTGATGAGATGAGTGCTTATGATATCTATAAAAAGTATTTAGGTGAAGATGTCGCTAAAAAACTGCCTGCTATTGGGATTGAGTTTCCTCTTATCATTCAAAGAGGCAAGGGGACTATTGCTAGAGCTGTTCTTTCAAAAAATGATGATGGTTCATTGAGCTTTGCAGGTGGTTTCACGGTGGGTGATCGTGTGACCTTTGGTTATGGCGATGCAGAGATGATCCTTAATCACTCTATTGATACACAGTTTGATATAGCAGAACAGCCTATTGAATCCATTTTTATCTACTCCTGTATGGCGCGTCGACGTTTTATGCCTGAATTGATCGAGAATGAGATCAAGCCTTTCCAGCAGTTAGCAGAAGTGGCAGGCTTTTTTACGTATGGTGAGTTTTATACCTGTGATGCTGGCAAGATGTTGATGAATCAGACGATGACTATACTTGCCTTAAGTGAAACAAGTTTACGTACGCACAAGTACCTGCAAAACAATGATGCCCCTTCAGTGCTCAATGAGTACCAGAAATCCATTAAAGCACTTTCGCATCTGCTTAATGTCACAACAGCTGAAATGGTCGAGCGTAATAAAGAACTTGAAGCTATCACTAAAGGTATACGTGCAAAAAAAGAGTCGCTTAATCTGGCACAAGAAGTAGGGCATTTTGGTAGTTGGGAGATCGATATGGTCACCAAAAAATCGATCTGGTCTAAAGAGAGTTACAATATCTATAAGATCGATCCCTCTGTTCAACCGACATTAGACACGTTCTTGTCGCGTATAATTCCAGAAGATCAAGAAAAGGCTCGACTTTCGATGGAAGCTTTAGCGGATGGTATGCCCAAAAGCTGTGAGTTACGGGTAAGGCGAGATGACGGTGAGATCATTACTGTCTTGCTTAATGCAAAGATGACTTTTGATGATGAGGGTAACCCATCAAAGCTAATCGGTACGACACTTGATATAAGTGAGCAGATATGGCTGCGTCAGAACAACAGAGAACTAGCAGACATCATAGAAAAGTCTTCTACAGAGATCTATATTATGGACAGAGAAACGTATGCATATGTCTATGTCAATGATGAAGCCGTTAGAAAACTAGGCTATACCCGTGAAGAGATGTTGCAAAAACATGTTTATGATGTCAATGACACTTTGACTCAAGAGGACTCATTACGACTTCAAGAGGAGTTGATGCAAAAAGGTATTGCTTTTAATAGAGCGATGCATATTACAAAAAGTGGTGAAAAATACCCCGTTCAGTCCTACCTACAAATGGGAAAATACAACAATAAACATGTCGTTATTATTATAGATATGGATATTAGTGAACTGGTAAAGGCTGAATACAAACAAAAGTGTCAAGCAAAGATATTGGAACAGGTTCATGACTCTATTATCTCAACCGACCTTAATGGTATTATTACCCACTGGAATCGTGGAGCGACAAATATTCACGGTTACCTTGCCACGGAGTGTTTAGGTAAGTCGATATACATGCTTGTTGCAGATACTGAGCATGAACAACTAAAATGGGTATGTCAACAAGTACTTCTACATGGAAGATTTCATGATACGATCAAGCAAAACACTAAAGATGGTCGTGTGATCTATACGGATGTTACTGCTTCTATCTCAAAAGATGAAGAGGGTGAGCCGGTAGGACTTACTTTTTATACACAAGACCTTACCCTGAAACATGAGATAGAGAAAAAGCTTGAAGCACAGACCAAGCAGTTGAATTTTCAAGCTTACCATGATGACTTAACAAAGTTACCAAACCGTGCACTCTTTGATGATAGACTTCAACAGTCTATAGCCAGTGCCGAACGCCATGGAGATAAGTTTGCACTTCTTTTTTTAGACCTCGATAATTTTAAGCAGATCAATGACACACTTGGTCATCATTATGGTGATGATGTCCTACGTGACGTAGCAAAACGATTAAGCTCAGTTATTCGTGTAACTGACTCACTTGCACGATTAGGGGGCGATGAGTTTACAATACTCTTTCAAAACCTAGATACAGTAGAGTCTGCTGTACATATTGCTCAGAAGATCATTGACATCATGAAACCAGTTTTTAAGGTAGATGAACATGAACTTCATATCTCAGTAAGTATAGGGATAAGTCTCTATCCTAAAGACTCTATTTTTAAAAATGATCTTTTAAAGTACGCTGATACAGCTATGTATCATGCTAAAGATGAGGGACGTAATAACTTTCAGTTCTATGATACAGATATGACTACACTTGCTTTTGAAAAAGCGATGTTGGAGCGTAGCCTGCGTGGAGCTATTGCTAAAAATGAGTTTGTGGTCTATTATCAGCCACAGATCGATGCTCGTGACAACAAGATCATTGGTATGGAGGCCTTGGTTCGTTGGGAACACCCTGAGATGGGTATGGTAGGACCAGATAAGTTTATTCCTCTGGCAGAAGAGACAGGTTTTGTAAAAGAACTTGACCGCTTTGTCATGAGAGAGGGGATGGAGACTGTTTCTAGATGGTATAAGATGGGTCTGAATCCTGGTGTATTGTCGTTAAATCTATCTATTAAACAGTTGATGAGTAGTGATTACTTGGAGATGCTTAAGCGCGTTATTGTTGAGACGGAATTTGATGTAAAATGGTTAGAGCTAGAGATCACTGAGAGTCAGATGATGCATGATCCGATGCGCTCTATAGCTGTTTTGAACCAGCTTCATGCTATGAATATCGAGATCGCAATTGATGACTTTGGTACGGGGTACTCTTCGTTAGCGTATCTAAAACGTCTTCCGGTAAATACACTAAAAATCGATCGCTCCTTTATTAAAGACTTACCTGATGATGAAGAGGATCGTGCTATCTCCAAAGCAGTCATCGCTTTGGCCCAAAGTCTAAACCTTACTATTATTGCGGAGGGTGTAGAGAAGCGCTCTCAAGTCGAGTACCTGTTGGAAAATGGCTGTCATTACATACAGGGTTTTTACTACTCAAAAGCCATTCCCAAAGAAGAGATGGAAGTCTATATACGTGAGAACAAGGTAATAGAGCGTTTATAAAGTCTCTGAAGAGATTATTTGTTCTATGGTGTGACTTTCCTTTGGTTTAAGCTCTTTTTGATCACTGAGGGCATTGGTGGTCTCTATACAGACAAAATGACTGTATTTATTGCCTGTTAGATCATGAATACCACTCTCTTTCCATGGATTCCAAATCGTTGTTGAGTTACTCCCATGTTTTTCGATGATTATCTTTCTATTTAATTTCTTATCAATGATGGTACATGTGGAAGATGTTGGAATATAAACACGGTTGACCTCTTCTCTTATTTCTAACACTTTATGCTCATTCTTCTCTTTTTTGTCATCAGTATAGTCGACAAAAGGTGTGTCCTTTACACCAGTTATGATAACATCTTGAACACTACTAAGCGCAAAATATGTATGCAATGCTTGTGTGATGTTAAAAGGTGTCTTGTCAAGATTTGTTGTCTTTAATGAGACAGTCAACTTCTTGCCTATCGTAAACGTCAATTCAAGGTCAAAAGCATAGGGGAACAGGGTATGTGTATTTTCATCATCTGACAGCTTTAGAACGACCTTAGTCTCATTTGCAGTGATTGTCTCTGTACTTTTAAGCTGCCACACTCTGTCTCTTGCAAAGCCATGCTGAGGCTTACTGCTATCTGTTGGATGAGCGCCAAACCATGGCCAACAGACAGGAATACCCGCATGAACAGACTTGGGTGGTGTGACAACACTGTTCTTACCATCAAAGACGAGTGCTTTCTCTCCATGAACCTGGTAATGTGTAAGATGTGCTCCATGTAGATAGATCTCTGCTTGGCAAACATCATTATGAATTATTAGTTTAGTAAGGCTATGTTCTGTTTTTATCTGCTTGAGAGGATCATGTTTCATAACGGTAAGGCTCCCTTGTCTCTTTAAAGATGACTAGAGTCACCTATGTCGTATCTTAGACATCTAAGATTCTTATTGCTGTATTATAGTGAAATATAGACTATAGTATAAAGCAAGTATTGCATCATCAATAAAGATTGAAATACTTATCGTTTGATTATGATGAGTTGATTAATGGAGAGCATTGTATAATAAAAATAACAGTTAATGAGGAAAAAACATGGCTAATATAAGTATGCAAGATGAACTTAGATCACTCCGTGAAGAAGTTGAACGTCTTAAGCAAATCAACCATCAAGATAAAGTGGATGAATTAGAGGTTGACAGTGCCTTAGATGCATTAGTCGAAGGAGCGTCTGAACTTGAAGATGAACTGGAGTCTAAGGCACAAGAAGTACTAGAACGTATGAAACTTGATTATGATAATATGTCCCCTGCAACAGCAGTCGCAATCTTCTCAGCAGGGGCACTGTTTGGTCGTCTCTTCTTATCAAAATAAGGAGATGACATGAACAGAGAACTCAGTAATAAGATCAACCTATTACTACGCAGTGAAAAAGCGATGTTAAAGCTTGAGATGCGACGACGCAGTCGACAAGTTGTCCTAGTAGCTATCGGTGTGATAGCAGCATTCGCTACATTGGTCATGCTAAACGTCACGGCATATCTTTATTTAGTCGAGAGTTACACACCGTTATATGCTGCAATGGCACTGACGGGGATCGACATGTTAGTAGCAATTCTCTTTTTTATTGTGGCGATGAAGCAGAGTTTAGGAAGTGAAGCAGAAGCAGTGAATGAAATACGTGAGTATGCACGTAAAGAGTTACGTGGTGAGTTTGAGAGTCTAGAAGAAAAGACGGTAGAAATACGTGAGAGTTTTGCTAAACTGAGTAGTGGTTTTAGTGTAATTAAGGCTGTTGTACCTTTAGTGAAAATGTTTGTAAAGAGAAATGAGAAGTAAAGATCAACGCTAGCTGTAAAACTCCATCTCCTCTTCGTAGATATTATTGAGTGGTTGAGTATGTTTCTCTATCTTTCCATTAATACTGTTGGCGAGACTTACTGCTTCATCTAAGTTTGTACACTGTGCAATAATATCATCATAACAACATTCTCTCTCATTAATAATAACAGCTTGTTGTACTTTAATAAGATAGGTAATCGACTCTAATGTTGCCGCCATCTGACACCCCTGTGATCTATAAGTTTATATTCTAGTATTATAGAAAATATATGTCACATTAATATCACAAAATATTATATTTTGTCGTGGCTAATTATTGTTGATCAGAGCCTTGGCTGCGATGATAGCGTTGATGTAGCTAACTGTTTTCGCCTTACCTTTATACGCAATATCAAATGCCGTACCATGATCGACAGAGGTCCGAACAATAGGAAGATTCAAGGAAATATTTACACTCTCTTCAAAGTAGAGCGCTTTAAGAGGTCCAAGACCCTGATCATGATACATAGCGACCATATAGGTGTATTGTTCTCTGAAGTGAGGTGTAAAGGCAATGTCAGGGACAATCGGTCCGACAAAGACCTCTTTACCCAATGCGCTGTTGAGGGTACGGATCACTTCACTAATGATCTCCTCTTCATTGCCTAAGACACCATTGTCTCCAGCATGAGGGTTGAGACCAAGTACGGCAATCTTATGATGACCAACAGCATGATAAAAGTCTTCTAGAAAAGTAGTCAGTCTTTGTAATGTAAGTGAACTTGCAACGGCTTGAAGTGGGATATGTTCTGTAAAGAGTGCGACATAAAGTTTTTCACAGCCAAGCATCATAATGGCATCTTTTTGAAAGATATCGCGTAACATATCTGTATGCCCTTTGTACTTTATGCCTGCGAGAGACCATGCTTCTTTATGAATAGGGAGCGTTACGATCGCATCGACTTTTTTTTCTTTAGCAAGGTCGATGGCTTTTAGAAACGAGTGATAAGAAAATTCACCAGAACGCTCTGAGACATGACCTGGTTCGATAGGCACATCATAACCAACGTCAGAGAGTTGAAAATCATCAGGAACAGTAACATTAAGACGCGCTGCTGCACGCTCAAGAAGAGGGCGATCAATGCAATAGGTGGGCTGAACTAACTGTGTGACATCATAATGGGCTTTGAGTGCGATCTCTACACCAACTCCGTTGATGTCCCCCATACTAATAGCGACTTTAGGTCTATTTAGCGTTGGCATAACTGCTTCATCTCTTTGACGGCACTAGCCAGACCACTAAAGACTGATCGTGCAATGATACTCTGACCAATATTGAGTTCAGTAATCGCTTCGATACTTGTCATGAGTGTGACATTTTGGTAGTTTAGCCCGTGTCCAGCAGCAACCTCAAGACCTATAGCTTGAGCATGGTTTGCACTACTATTGATGCGTTCAAGAGAAGCATCTAAAAGTACTTTTAGTTCATCACGAGGAAGTTCTAACTCTTTAATGCTATGGTGTGAATGAGGCAGAGCAGAGTTTAACATGGCATAGACATTGGCAAAATGACCGGTATGTAACTCAACCATCTCTGCTTCTAAGGCTTGACTCTGTTCCATAGCGTTAAGGGCAGGGTCGACAAAAAGAGAGACTTCGATACCTGCTTCATGTAGACGTTCTATAGCAATAGCAATAGCAGGACTTTGTCCAATAACATCTAGTCCCCCCTCCGTCGTCACTTCATCACGATTTTCAGGGACTAATGTCGCACGATGGGGTTTCAAATCACAGACAATATCAATGATCTCTGGATTGATAGAACACTCTAAGTTGACTGGTAGTGGTGATGAAGTGATGATCTTTCGCGCATCTTCATCATGAATGTGACGGCGGTCCTCACGAAGGTGAATAGTGATTTGGTCAGCACCATTTTGTGCACAGATAGCAAGTGCCATCAAAGGATCTGGATCATTGATCTTACGTGCTTCACGAAGCACCGCGATATGGTCGATGTTTACACCTAATGTTAGTGGTCTATTTGCTACGTTTTGCATAGAATACCTTTTTGAAATCTTGAAACGTATCATCTAAGATAGCTTGGCGCATCTCTTTCATGAGGGTTAGATAATAGTGTAGATTATGGATCGTAGCTAAACGAAAAAAGGTGATCTCACGTGAACGAAAAAGGTGATTCAAGTAAGCACGTGAGTAACGTTGACAGGTAAGACACGTACACTCAGGATCAATCGGGCCAGCATCTTCTTTAAACTTGGCACCACGGATGTTGATACGTCCAAAAGAGGTGAAGAGTGTGCCATTACGTGCATTACGTGTTGGCATAACACAGTCAAACATATCAACGCCGCGTTCTACATTTTCAACCAAGTCCTCGGGTGTTCCAACACCCATAAGGTAACGGGGCTTATCTTCTGGCATGTACTGTATGGTGTGTTCAACTGTGTCATACATATCTTGATTGGCTTCTCCAACAGAGAGTCCACCGATAGCAAAGCCATCATAATCAAGTCTACATAGTTCTGTTGCAGACTTGGTACGAAAGGCTTTGTCTGTTCCACCTTGAATAATAGCAAAGATGTTTTGATCAACACCGATACCTTCTTGCTGCTTCTCTCTGAAGTAGTCTATAGACTCTTCTGCCCACTGAGTAGTACGCTCAATAGAGAGTCTAATACGCTCTTGTGTCGCGGGTAGTGCGACTAAGTCATCCAGTATCATCATGATGTCAGAACCCAAATTATGTTGAATGTCAATCACTTTAGTTGGTGTAAAGTAGTGTTTAGAACCATCAATATGACTTCGAAACTCTATACCGTTTGCATCAGCTTTAGAGATATCACTTAGACTGAAGGCTTGAAAACCACCGCTATCGGTTAAAAAACTTTTAGGATAGGTTGAAAACTTGTGGAGTTTTCCCATCTTTGCCACTGTTTTGTCACCAGGACGTAGGTACATGTGGTACGTGTTAGCTAAAATTATCTCAGCACCAAGCAGGTCATGCATATCGGCCATGTCCAGTGCTTTAACAGAGCCAAGTGTTCCTACCGGCATAAAGACAGGTGTTGTGATGGTTGAATGGGCTGTTTTGATGGTACATGCGCGAGCCTTACCACTCTGTGCTTCTAAAGTAAACTCCATAAGTCTCCAAGTAAAGGCGTTAGCCTTAAATTATGAATGTGATTTTAGCACATTCCTTTGTCTCCATAGCGAATATGCTACAATCACAGTAAAAATAGCAACAGATTGGTGTAAATGAAAAAGATTTTAATTATTAGTGACAGTAAAATAGGGCGCAACTTTGTTCAACGTGCTATTGACACTTTTGCTAAAGACAATCTCTATTATGTCATTCATGCTGAAGGCCAAGAATTCCCAGATGCGCCAGCGTCCAGGTTCAAGTTCTTTGCTTTTGATCCAACGAGTCTCTATAAACTTTCAAATGTATTGAAAATGGAGTTTGTACAGGTCTTTGTCGCCATGAAAAACCCAGTTGACCTTGAACAGACTATTGCCAATATACGTATGACTAAAAAACAACTCCGTATTATCGTTATCGATCATTGGGAACTTGATCTTGAATCGTATAATGTAGTGCAGATAAACACAACAGAGATCCTTGCCTCACACATGTTTGATTATTTACCAAATGTACCTGTTGTTGCCCAAAATGTTGGTTTAGGTGAGGGTGAGATCATGGATGTCCTTGTTCCTTTTGGTAGCTCCTTTGTTTATCGACACGTAGGTGTGATCGAACAGAAACAATGGCGCATTGTAGGCATCTATCGTGCAGGTAAACTCATCCTTCCAGACGAGAGAAAGATGATCCATCCCAATGATCAACTTCTTCTTGTTGGTGATCCAGCAGTCCTAAACTCAGTATATCGAGCTATCAAACGAGAAATAGGGCAGTTCCCTCAGCCCTTTGGTACCAATCTTTACCTCTTTATCGATATGTTAAAAGATGATGAACGTGAGATCGAGTTTCTTGTAGAGAAGGCATTAACGGTTCATAAAAAGTTTAATAATCGCCTGGTTATCAAGGTATGTAACCCAAGCAACCTTGTCATATTAAACAGTATTAAAACTAAGCGAAGTGAAAAAGTAGTCATTGACATTGATTATCAACAGAGTTATATCGATGATATCGTATTGAATGATGTGAAGTTTTATAATATTGGACTCATTATGGTGTCTGCACAGATGTTCGCTAAAGATAAGATGCGAGAGATCCTCTTTGACACGAGTGTCCCTGTACTTTCTCTCTCAGAAAGCCCTATTGATAAGCTTAAAGATGTTGTTATCGTTTTAAATGACAATAAAGACCTTGAAAAGATCTCCACAACCGTCTTTGACTTCTCCTCACAGATGGGTTATAACCTTGAATTACTGAAAAGTGAGATGGAGGAGAGTAATGAACAAGATGAGATCATTGAGCATTATCAGAACCTTTCTGTTATCTTTTCAAAAAACATTCATGTTAACTTCCATCAAGATAATCCTATTCGTAAACTAAATAAACGTCAAAAATTTTTACAGTGTATTCCATTTACAGAGAATATTCTAAAATCTAAAAGTAGTACAATATTTTCATCTGACATTGAAGACCTGTATTACCGACTTAACAAGTATCATCAACTCTTTATTCCTATTAAGATCTAACAACTATGAAGCACGAGTAGAGCGCTATCTACACACTTACTCAGTGCACCTTTTCTTCTTCTATTTATTCACGGTTTTTTAAGTTCTGATAAAGTATTATCTATAAATATAAATTCTATAATCTTGGACCTCTAAATGACCATCGACATCAACCTCAAAAAAGAGATTGACCTCTCTTACAAAGTGACTATAGGTACCCTTCCAACACTCACTTATGATACTAAAGTAGCTGTTGTTACTAATCCAACAATCTCTAAACTTCATCTAGATTATCTTTTATCTAAGCTAACGGCCAAAGAGGTTCATATTATTACTGTACCCGATGGTGAAGAGTATAAAAACTGGGAGAGTATCGAAAAAATATTAGAGGGAATGTTTGAAGCACGCTTTAATCGTAATTCACTTCTTATTGCATTTGGTGGTGGTGTCATCGGTGATATGACAGGCTTTACGGCA
>Ga0256828_1002168_pt1 | contig 11881 bp, 5 predicted proteins | sample CV88metaG_FD_185993 | JGI IMG/M metagenome (GOLD analysis project Ga0256828, IMG submission 185993) | Hydrothermal vent microbial communities from East Pacific Rise, Pacific Ocean - CV88 | ecosystem: Environmental > Aquatic > Marine > Hydrothermal vents | place: Pacific Ocean: East Pacific Rise... | reverse complement strand
CTAAAGCAGAGTCTAAAGCAGAGTCTAAAGCAGAGTCTAAAGCAGAGTCTAAAGCAGAGTCTAAAGCAGAGTCTAAAGCAGAGTCTAAAGCAGAGTCTAAAGCAGAGTCTAAAGCAGAGTCTAAAGCAGAGGATACAATATTAAAAATTTTAAATGAATTAATTGAAATAAAAAGTTATGTTAATAAAATTGAACAATCAGAAAAAAGAGCAAATATTCGAAATTTATTATCTAGTATTTCAAATGTTTCTAATTTATATAACTCAGTTAATAATGTATTTGGAAAAAATAAGATTATTAACACAGAAACAATAAATACTCAAGGTAATATAAAAAATGAAGTATCAGAAAATTTTGAAAATGTAAAAGGTTATTCTGCACAAGATTCACAAAATGCTCAAAAATTAGAAGATGAGAAAAAGTATAAATTAAAATTATTTGAAGAGCAAATAGACATTTTAAAAAGAATTGAAAAGTGTAATTGTAATACTCAAACTGTTAAGAAAAATGAGAAAATTGAGAAAGCACAAACTATTACTCAAACATCATCAGGCGGAATTTTTAGTTTTCTAGGTGATTTATTAGGTATGGCAGGTAGTTTAGTAGGTGGTAAATTTTTATTTGATAAATTAAAAGATAAAATAAAAATAAACGATATAGATTTAGAAAAACCTGATCTTAAAAATTCTAAACCAAATGTTAAAAATTCTAAACCCGATATGAATTTAGAAAAACCAAATGTTAAAAATTCTAAACCCGATATGAATTTAGAAAAACCAAATGTTAAAAATTCTAAACCCGATATGAATTTAGAAAAACCAAATGTTAAAAATTCTAAACCCGATATTAAGAATTCTAAACCTCAGAAGAAAGCATTAGATAAAGTTAAAGATTTTATAAAAACAAAAATTAGTAAAATACCTTTTAAATCTGTAAAAACTATTGAGGCAGCTTCTTTAATTCGTGGTGCAATGGTAGCTGCTGGTGCAGTAACTACTAGTCCCGTGACTTTAACTGCTGCTGCAATAACCGCTGCATCAGCGGCTACTTACTACGGTGTTAAAAAATATAAAGAATATAAAGAACAAGAAGAGCAAGAGACAAGAAAATTAAAAGTTCAAGAAGTAAAAGAAACTATTAAAAATATTGAACAGTCTGATTTAACTTCTATTCAAAAAGAAACTAAAATTAATGAAGTACTAGATAAAACTAAAATTAAAACATTAGAAGATTTGTCTCATGAAAAATCAATTTCAAATCAATATTTAATTCAGAAAAAACTTTTACATAAATATAATTCAAAGAATCATAAATTACATATTAATGTAGAAGAATCTATTCAAGGAAATAAAACTCTTTGGGATAATAGAGAATGGACTCTTACTGGTAAAGAAGAGATGAAAACTCTTAATTTAGTAGGTTTAAGATTATTAAAATCAAAATATAAAGATAAATTGAGTCCTCAAATGATAAAAGATATTGATGAGCAGATTAAATATAGAAAAGAGACTCAAACTTTATTAAAACCATTAGCACGAAATTCATTAGAATATGAACAAGTAAAATATAAAAGATATAGAAATAGATTTGATAAACCTCAATTACCAGAAATAAAATTTCTAGAAATTCATTCTCCTAAAAAAATAAAAAATGAGATCAAAAAAGAATTAAAATCAGATGCATCAGCTAAAACAAAAGCAGAAATAAGTACTACTAATATAACAAACAATAAAGTTATAAATGAATCAAAAGTACCTGAAATTAAAGCTGCAGAAAAAGAAAGAATTGAGAAAATAAAAGATATTAAAGAAGCGAAGTACAGAGAAAAAGAAATAATTAAATTACAAGAAGTTCTAAGTTCTCAACCAGTTAAAACGAGTACACAAACTCTAAATAATATAGAAGGGTTAGATAAATTGGGTAATATTGAACAAGTGATGATACAAAATGCTTTATTAAGTGAAGCACAATTAAAAGCAATGTATAAATTAATTGATGTTACTGAAAATCCAAACGGTTTAACTGGTACAACAAACACGTTGCAAAAAATTCTCTCTGAACGTAAAAATCAAGCTGATGCTCAATTATTATAAGGAATTAAAATGGATGGTGTAAATAAAATAATAATTGGTAAAATACCAGGTTATAATAGTAATATTGAAAAACCAAACGGTATTAAATATTCCGAGAGACTAAAACATAATCTTACTTCAGTCACAATGTTGCCTACTGGGTATTCAATTAATTATAAAGAAGTGTCTGCTTTATTGGATGGTAAGTCTACTGGTGCGCCCTATAATATTGGAAATACTGCAAATTCTAGTTTAGAATTTGCAGGACATTCCTATAGTACAAATGGTGCATTAAAAAATTGGCAAAATATATTGCAAATTCAAAAAGAAGCTTTTACTGATTTAGAATTTAATACGGATATTAATGCTATTGAATTATTATGTACAAATGATAGTACAATGACCGAAACATTTAGTAATCAATTTGATAAAAGCACAATTAGTATTTTAATGGACAAAGGGAAGCGAAAAATTGATGAAATGACTAATGGTTATATTGATATAGCAAAAGCTGGAGTAACAATTGATAGTAATCTAGGACTTAAGATGTTACAAGAAACAACATCAGATAATGCTTGGTTTAATATGGCAGTTGGAAAAATTTTAGGTATTCAAACTGCTTTTCCAGATGAATGGAGAAGCAGTGATTATTCAAATAACTTACAATTATTAATTAAATTAGTGTCTCCTGCAGGAGACGATGATTCAATTAATGAATATATTATAAAACCTTTAATGTTTATTATTTTAACGGCTAGTCCATTTACTATGAATGGACTAAGTTTTGGTTATCCAATGTTATGGGAAATAAAAGCTGATGGTTTAATGAACATAGATTTAGCATATGTACAAAATATGGTTATAACTAGAGGTGGAAATGATACTCAATTCAATAGAAAAAATCAACCATTAAATATTGATGTTCGTATGACTATTAGCCCATTAGTACATAATTTTGCAGTTGCTGCAAAATCAGGATTATATAATAACAAAATGTTAGTTGCAAATCCTGAAAAATTAAAAAACTCATTTGAAGTAGATAAATCAAGAATACATACTTCAATAAAATTATAAAAGGATTAGAATGAATTCAGTTATCGTAGTTGATAAGATTGATTCTAATGATGATTTAGTGAACGAGGCATTCAGTATAAATTCTGATGAAGAACCTCTGACACAATTTGATGAAGAGATCACATTAGAAATTGATCCAGATAAAATAAATAATTTAGAATTATTTTTAGATAAAGAAAACAATTAAGGAAATAGGAGGCATAAATGAATTTTATATCGCAATTTGGTATTGAATACACAATAAATAATATATTATATGTATTAATTTTACTTATAATAGCTAATATAGTATTATTTATAATATTTAATAAAGAAGTAAAAAATAAAAATATTAAGTCTGAAGTTAAAGATGAAGATGAAGAAAGTAAAGTAAATAAAGTAAGTGCTAAAGAGAGTAGTCAAATTCTAGATAATTTTGATCGATTATTGAAAATAAAATTTGATTATTATTTTCAATCTGAATTATTAGCATATTTTATGAAACAAAAAGAAATAGAGAAAAAAATAATAATTCAATTAAAAAATACATATTATGCAGATGTTGAAAAATCTTTATCAGATCAATTAAAAACTGATGTGTTAAATCTTTTTTCAAAACAAGGAGCAGTATTATATGTTCATCAAACTTTTCTAAGATTATTAAATGAATATAATATTAAATACCAAGGAAATGGACAAGAAACCTTAAATCGCAGAGTATTGGAAGCTTATTATGATACTAATAATTCAAATAAAGGATAAATATGTGGGGAAGTGATAATCAAGAATCAACTGATTCTACAAAAACTGAAACAACAGGGAGTGAATTATTAAAACCCGTAAAAGTTTTAAATGACTTAGAGCATAAATTTGATGATTTGTATAATAATATCGTTGGAAGTTTAAATAGTTATAATCTTTATAGTTCTAAATTACAAACTATTGAAGTACAAGAAATTTCAAAACAATTACAATCAAAAAAAGAAGAAGTTACTGTACCTGATGAAGAAAGTCAAATACAAAAAGATATAAAACAATTACTAAATGCGGGTTCAAATGCAGTTTTAAATGATATTAGCGAAGTAAGTGTTCCACATGAAAGAAAGAAAAGATATCAATTTTATGATGAAATTCCAAATGTTAGTTATATAGCATATCGAATGTTAAAAGTATATTTAGACAATATATTAATAAAAAATGTACAAACTAAGCAATTTTTAAATATTACAGCAAATCAAAATAATATAAGCTTTTTACAATCAATTGATAATGATATAGGAAAACATTACGAAAATTTTCTAAAGACGAGTAGTGTTTATTTTGACTTACAAAAAAAATTAAAAAATAAAATTATCCCAGATATGTTAAAATATGGTAATACATTTATTGAAATTTTAAATCTTCAGAAAGTTAAAGAATTATCAACACATAGAGAATTAATAACTGAATCATATATTGATCCAGCAAGTACTTCAGAAGATTTAGGATATTGTATTTACGAAAGTGTTGGTTTTGATAAACATGAAGAAACAAGAGAGTTTGATAAAGATTTAACACCAACTGAGCAATTTGCAGCATTATTAAATGAAAAAGCTAAATTTGAATCAATTGAAGAAAGTATGTTTTTCTCAGATGTCACTCAAGAAAATTCTGAATATAAATTTGATGATATAAATAATTTAGATTTTACCTCAATTAAAGATATTTATTTAAAAAATATTAATCCTAATCAAGTAATTATTGTTGAAAATGATAGTATATTATATGGTTATTTAATAGTTGAAGAATTAGATAAACAAAAACAAGGCTCTGAAATTGATGTATTTAAACGTTTTACACAACAAGAAACAAGTACTGGTAATTCAAATGAAGAAGATTTAAGATTACAAATTATTGATAATATGACAAAAGGTGTTATCAATAAAATGAATGATACTATTCAAGCAACTGGTACACAATTAAAAGATCTTGATTTAACAGATTCTGTTGAATCAAGTATTAAGATTATTTTATATCATAAAATAAAAGAACAAGCGAGATTAAAATTTAGATTTATTATGCCTAATCGTTTAATTAATTTTAGTACAAATATTGATAAATTTGGCCCATATGGTACAAGTATTTTTGATCCAATTATCCAACCAGTGAAAATGTATACTCTAGCATTAATGTCTAGTATTGTTAGTAGATTAAGTAGAGCTAGTGTAGTTAGAAAATGGACAATTGAAGCAGGTAATAGAAAAAATCATGCAGAAATTATCGAGAAAGTAAAAAAAGATATTAATAATAAAAGTATTAGTTTTGATGATTTAAGTGATGTAAAAAATATTGGTAAGGTTGTAACTGATTTTAGAGATTTAGCAACAATCCAAGTAAATGGCCAACGATTTATTGATATGGAAGTAATGCCTATGGGAGATAGAGCTCTTCCAATGAATGATTTAAGTGATCTAAGAAATGAATTAATCGCTGCTACTGGTATTCCAAGTGTATATCTAAATATTGGTGATCAAGTAGATTTAAGAGAAACATTAGTAAATTTAAATACATCTTTTGCTACAACAGTTAGTGCATATCAAGGTAATATTGATGACGCATTGAGTAAATTAATGAATTCTATTTTTGGAATAGTATTAGAAAATAATGGTTATCAAGTTAATGATTTTTTATTAAGTAACTATTATGCATTTTCTTTAAATCCACCATTAGTATTAACAGTACAAGCAAATGAAGCATTAGTTTCATCTGTTACTAATATTATTGGTATGTTAAAATCTGCAGAAATTATTGTAGATCCTATGGAAATGTTAAAATTATATATTCCAACAAGTAATTGGGATGAATTAAGTAAAACAGGTGAAAATTTTATTAAACAACAAGCGAAAGAACAATTGATGCAGCCACAAGATCAACAAGGAGGAGGATATTAATATCCTCTTTCTTTTCTTGTGGCTAATTTTATACAATTAGAATATAAGATATATAGTCTATATAAGATAATTTTTTCGATTTCGAGCAATAGCGCTATTGCCAGAAATTTAATTATTCTATATTATAGTCTATATAAGATAATTTTTCGATTTCGAGCAATAGCGCTATTGCCAGAAATTTAATTATTCTAAGATATAAGAAAAATATGATATATAGTCTATATAAGATAATTTTTTCGATTTCGAGCAATAGCGCTATTGCTAGTTTTTCTAATTATTCTATATTATAGTCTATATAAGATAATTTTTCGATTTCGAGCAATAGCGCTATTGCCAGAAATTTAATTATTCTAATATATAAAAGAGTATTCTATATTATAGTCTATACTAAAAAATAATATTAAAGAAGCGTTATTTCTATGCTAACTTATTTCTAGCTAGATCCAATTAGCTCGAAATCGCATTATATCTGATATATAAGCTAGAAATATTAAATTGCAACAAATGAAAAGATATTTTAAAAAGGAAAATATAATGCTAACTAGAGAGCAACATGAAATTTTAGAAAATACAAATTTACCTTTATTATTGTTATTGGAGGCAGAAGAAATAAATTCTGATGATGAACCAACAGATCATGATCAAGAAGAACAAGAACCTCGATCTGATGATGATCAACCTGAACCAGAACAAGAAGCGCCTTCAGAAGAAGATATTTTTAATAGTGAAATAGCAGGAACCGAAGATAAATTTCTACAGTTTGTATTATATGATAAACTAATAGATTTAAATTCAAAAATAAATATTTTATTAGATAATGTAAAAAATGATTCAACTGCAGAAGCATTATCACTTTTAGATAATTTAAAACATTACAGTCAATATTTAAATGTTTTAAATGAATTAATATTTTCAATTAGTACTAGCACTATATATAAAATAGTAGGACAGATTGAATTAGAATTAATAGATTTATTAGAAATTTATAATGCTTCACTAGAACGAAAAGTTAGCGAAGAATAAAGGAAATAAAATGAGAAAAACTATAAATGGTGAAGTGGTTAATATTAATCCTTTAAATGTTGAATATAATCAATATCAAAAATTAGGTTTATTACCTACTGATAGAAAACCTACTGATTATATGCGTATGTCAGCTAGAACATTTTCAACATTTAGAAATACACCATCAACCGATACAGTCGTTAGTTATATTAATGGTTTTGAAGTAATATGTAATGAAGTAAGTATAATAGAAGAGATAGATTATGAAGTAACTTTAGAAAATTATAATATATTTAAAATTAATAAAGGTGCTTGTATTATAGATAATCAATTAATTGATATATTTGAAGACACAATCATTTATTTTAAAAATGATGAGCTAATGTTGGATACTGAATATTGTATAGTAATTGAGTATGATTATGTTGATCAATATGAATCTAATCCAGCAATAATAAAATTTCATGAGTTAAATGAATTAACATTTCCTCGTGAAGATGAAAATGTAGTAAATGTTAATTATGAAGATGTCACTATAAATGGTGATGATACAACTGTTGAATTTAGTGGAAAACCTGGTTTAATTATTGCTAAATTTAAAATAAATAATTCAGGTGAAGTAATTCACACATATTTAGATGGTAATGATGAAGAAATTCCAGGAATTGATCCACAAAAATTATCAAATTTATATTTACAAAATTATAAATTATTATTTGATAATTTTGGAGAACAAGCTAAATTAATTTTCTCAAATATGGAATTAACACAAGCAACTTTTATTGCATTAAATCCCGATGTAATATCAAATGAATTACATTCTGGTGACATGTGTTATTTTAATCCAGATACTATGAAATATGAAAGAAGTATTGCTTCTCGTCAAAAATTTAGTAAAGTGCTAGGCTTGTATCTACATGATATAATTGAAGATACACATTATTTATATATAAATGGTGTAGTTACTTTATCAGCTGCTAGATTTAATTTAAATCAAAATCATACTTTATTAAATTTACAAATTGGACATCATTATTATTTAGAAGATGATTGTGCATTATTTGATGAAAATCATCCAACGATGACAATTGACAATTATACATTAAGTGATAGTTCAGGTAGAATAACACCTAGATTTTATCCTGGCAGCGTGCGAGTTGGTTATGCTACAGCTAATAATGTTTTACATTTAAATATAGATCATTCACTTGAAATTGGTACAGGTAATCTTCTAGGATTATTTGGTAATTTTGATGAATATTCTAGAGAATATGAAGCTAACCATGTTAGTATAATGAGAGATAGTGATATTAAATACAGTACTAAAAAAATTGAATATTTACAAAGTATCATAGATCAAAATTTAAAATATTTAGGTACTAATGATCATGATGAAGTATATGTGTGGATTGATTTACTAAAAGAACCAGATTTAATATTTACTGATATGCTTTTAGGATTTCTTAGAGACTGGTTAGCTAATGGATTAATTGCTGAAGAAATATGTTCTATATTACCTACAATTCCTGATAATTTAAGTGACCAATTTAATGATAATGAAAAATTATTAATAAATAATGGATTAATTGATTATCGTTATATTTATAATATTTATAATATATCTTTAATTTTACAAGAAGTATATATTAAATATAGACAAGATTTAATTGATACAAATCCAGATTATACAGTGACTGTAAAACGTAACTATGAAGATTTATTACAATTGAAAATTAAAAAAGCTAGATTAATGTTAGGTGATTCACCTGATGAAATTGAAAGATTTGAGGATCCGTTAGTTGATGTTAAAAATAACCCGGGACTTGAACCAGATTATAGCTTAGACATAGAAATCCTTGAAGGTGAAATTAGTTCTATTGACTTAAGTAATAAAGATATAATAGATGCTTATATAAGTGTTTTATCAAAAGCAAGTGATTTACAATCAAAAATAGATGAGTTAAAAATATTAAGTGATTCATTATATGATTTAATTAAATTATTATTAAATCAAAACATTGAATATGAGATAAAAATTGATACTTTAAAAGCAGAAATATCAAATTATCAAATTGAAAAAGATACAGCTGACCAAATGATTTTAAATACACCATCTTTAAAATTGGATATCTTTCTTATGGATGAACATCAGCGCAATGTATTTAATTATACTTATATTACTGATCGTTTAAGAAGATTACTTTATTTAGATCTTCAATTAAAAGAAGAGTATAAATTAAGTGTTACAAATTTTGATGCAATTAGTATTTCTCCGGATGCGGCTGTTATTGATAAAATAACAGCTGAACAAGAAATGGAAAGAATAAAATTTAGATTAGATAGTAATAAAAAACTAATTATGAATTATACTGAAGAATATAATGAATTAAGAAAAACTGTATTTGGAATATGCCCAATTGAATTATATGATATTGATTTCGATGATGGTGGATTTGCTAATCAAAGAATAGGTACGTATCGTTATGGATGTGATGATAATATTGAATGTTATAATGGTTTATGTAATAATCTTATTCTTCCTTGTGTTGATGGTGAATGTGGTGCTGGAAACATAAATGATTTAGATAAACCAGTATTAATATTAGCCTCTGATGATATAAGTGCAGTTGAAGCAAGTATCAATAATTCATTTTCATTTCATGGTGAATTAAATAAAGTTAGTGATTTAACAACAACATTTCATTTTGGTTTAAATATAAATAATGAAACTGACCATGTTATTACACCTAGTGACCTAAGAGAAATTAAATACTCAGTTGGTGGAACAGAAATAATTTTAAATACTTTAGATACAATTGAAGATTTTTTCGAAAATGGTATTACATTAATGATTACAAATGGTGAATTAAAAAGTCCACCAATTATATTTACAATTACTGATGATAGTGTATGGGAAGCAAGTGAATATATAACAGGATACATTGATAATTCTTCAGATAATGTTGTAATTCATGAAAATATAAAAGTTGTAACAATTGTTGATAATGAATTACCTCCAGTTAATGAAATCACTATTAGAAACAGTGATCCAGTTGATATAGAAGCGGATGAAGAAGATACATCAAACGTAGCTAATTTTAGAATCAGTAGATTATCAGAAAGAGATGAAATAGTAACAGTTAATATTGATTTATTATCTAGCACAGGTGAAGATCTAATAAGTTCCAATCAGGCAATATTAGAATATTATTCATCCGGTCAATGGATTGAAATTCAAGATAAAAAAGTTACAATTCCTTTTGCTGTTCAGGATGTTTTAATTAGAGTAAAGGCGATTCAAGATGATTTAGTAGAGGGACCAATGAGTTTTTCAGTTGTTATAAGTCATGCTACAAATGATGCACATATTGTAAACAATATTGTAAATGGTATCATAGTTGAAACTGATACGAATCCTGCTCATTTTTCTATTCGTGATACAGAAATTGTAAACACAATTGCAAATGAAGAAAATCCTTTATCTGTGGGAACATATGAATTAGTAAGAGTTAGTGGAGATCCATCTCGTTGTACATTAAATATAAATTTATTACCTACAGATGTTGAACATACTATTAGTGAAGATGATGCTAAACTTCAATGGAAATCTCCATATGGCGTTTGGGAAGACGTAAGTGAAACCATTACAATGGATACAGGTGTTAATCTTATCGAATTACGTGTTCAAGCAATTGATGATGATTTAGTAGAAGATAATGAATTATATAAAATTGTAATATCAAATCCTACATTAGAAAGAGCCGTAATCGATAATAGCACAGTATTTGGTACAATTACTTCAGATGATACTTATCCTCAAATTACATTAAGAGTGACAGAAGCATTAGATACAAGTGCTACAGAAGGTGAAGCAGATTATGCTTTATATGAATTAGTGAGAACATCTGGTAGAAATGATGATGTAACAGTAAATGTAAATATAGTAAATGATAATAATGAATCTTTATCAGATCAAGCAATTATTCAATATTTATCAGATGGATTATGGAGAAATAGTACAGGTACATTAACATTAGGTGTTGATAAAAATGTATTATCTATTAGAGTAATGGCTGTAGATGATAATACTATTGAAGACAATATGACATTTACTTTAATTATTAGTAATCCTACTAATAATGCTATTATTAATGGTAATTCAGTTTTGGGTGTACTTATTAGTGATGATACAATTCCAGGTATTAGTGTTACAGCTATAACAGCTGATGCATATGAGGAAGATGAACAATCTGCAATTTTTGAAATTGCGAGAAATACAGGTAGTGGAGACTCTTTTGGTTTTGATTATATTATTACAGGTATTGGTGAGCATCCTGTTATTGATGATGATTATCGTGTTTATTCTAATGTTGATGGGTCTTGGGAAGCATGTGACAAAACAGGAAGTATAGTAACATCAGATACATGTCAAATAAAAATTGTACCAGTAAATGATATTGTAAAAGAAGAAACTGAAGGCTTTCAGATTACAATTAGTAATCCAGTTAATTGTAATATAATAGAAGATAAAGCTTTTGGATCAATTATTGATAATGATGAAGTAAAAATAAGTATTCAGACAAATATTCAAAATGTTGCAGAAGGAAGTTCAGTTGAAATTTATATTGTAAGAGATAAATTAAATAGTGAAGCTAGTTCAGCAGATTTACATTTTACTTTAAATAATCTTAATGTAGATGATATTGGAAGTATTACTCATGGTGGTACAACAATCACTGATACATCTGAAATAACTGATTTTATTAACTCTAGTACTACTTTGGCTATTAGTAGCACAGAAACAGAATCTAATCCAGTAAT
>Ga0256828_1002166_pt1 | contig 11886 bp, 12 predicted proteins | sample CV88metaG_FD_185993 | JGI IMG/M metagenome (GOLD analysis project Ga0256828, IMG submission 185993) | Hydrothermal vent microbial communities from East Pacific Rise, Pacific Ocean - CV88 | ecosystem: Environmental > Aquatic > Marine > Hydrothermal vents | place: Pacific Ocean: East Pacific Rise... | reverse complement strand
TTTGTTGTTGGTTTAGGAATCCCTGTGAGCTTTATGATAGGGCTTATAGCGACAGAACTCTTAGGCGACAGTCTCAATATGCTTTCACTCTTAGGGGCTCTTATAGCTCTAGGGATGCTTGTAGATGAGGCAATAGTAGTAGCTGAAAATATTTACAGACATCTTGAAGAGGGGATGGAACGCCGTGAAGCTGTTATACAAGGAGCCACAGAGATGTTTCCTGCGGTACTTACTGCTACACTCACTACTGTCTTTGCTTTTTTACCTATGCTTCTTATGACGGGGGAGATGGGGATGTTTATAAAAATTATTCCTATTATGATTACGGTGCTTTTACTTTCATCATTGTTTGAAGCATTTTATTTCTTACCACTTCATGCACATGACTTTTTAAAAGTTTCTAAAGAACAAACACTTACAAAAGCTTTTTGGAAAAGGTTCTACCATTTTTACTCAAAAGTTTTACACTTTGTATTTAGAACAAAATACCTCTCATTGTTTCTTATAGTTTTTACTATTTTATCTTTTACCTTTATAATGGTGAAAAATTCAAAGTTTCAACTTTTTCCAGATTTTGATAATACACAAATATATGTTTATGGAAAAGTAGATATTAACAATGAATTAGCAGATACTGAAAAGATGGTTACGAAGATAGAAAAAATTATTTTAGCAAATGTCAATGAAAAAGATGTATCTTCCGTTACCTCTGTTGTTGGTTTTAAAATGGATGCAAAAAATAGAGCAGAGTTAGGTGAAAATATGTTTCATATTTTTATAGATTTACATGAGAGAGCTCCTGTCAATTTATTTGATACTTACATAAGCCCTTATCTGTCTATAGAATACGATCCAAATGTACAAACGCGAGAACATGATGCAAAAGAGATTGCAGCAGATATTAAAAAACTTTTAAAAGATAAGGTAAAAGATTTTGAAGAGCTTGTTGTTAAAGTACCTGGTGCTGGTGTTATTGCTCATGATTTAGAGATAAGTCTCGGTGTTACACATAATCAAGATATTTTAAAAGGTTTACACTCTCTTGAAAAAGCTCTGAAAGGGATTGATGGCGTTTATAATCTTTCTGATGATGCAGACATAGGGGAAAAAGAGTTAAAACTTCGTGTCAACCAATATGGTCAAGAACTTGGCTTTAATGAAGATGTGATTGCCAATGAACTTCGTGCATATTACTTAAAAGGGGAGTATGGCAAACTCTTTAACTCAGAAGGTCTCATACGTATAAGGCTACAAAGTGATGTCAATAAAGATATTGACTCTATTAACAAAATAGAGGTACAAATACCATCTACAAAACAATATGTAGCACTCAAAGATGTATGTAATTTTGTATATGTGCAAAGTTTTGTAACTCTTAAAAAAGAGGATGGTAAACGCCAACGTAGCGTATATGCTTCTTTAGATAAAAAACTTGTGACATCATCTGAAGTGATGAGTAAATTGCAAAATGTTTTTAAAGAATTGAAATCTCAAGGTTTTAAAATAGAGATAAAAGGTGAAGAGAAAGAGAATAATAAAAATAAAAGAGAGATGATGGAATCTGGCATTATTGCCTTATTTTTAATTTTTATTACTTTAGTTTGGTTATTTGATTCTATTAAAAAATCTTTAATTGTTATTAGTACCATACCACTTGTTCTTTTAGGTGTTTATATTGGACATTGGATTATGGGCTTAAACCTTACAATGCCAGGGCTTATAGGTGTAGTAGGGCTCGCTGGAGTTGTTGTAAATGATGGCTTAATTATGGTGGATTTTATTAAAAACTCTAAAGATACCGAAGAGTTGATGAGTAATGCAAAAACGCGACTGCGTCCTATTGTGTTGACATCTTTAACAACAGTACTTGGTTTACTAACTTTAATCTTTTTTGCATCTGGTCAAGCTATGATACTTCAGCCTATGGCTGTGTCACTTGGCTTTGGAATTGCATGGGCAACCGTGCTAAATCTCGTTTATGTACCATTACTCTTTGCAGTGGTATATAGAATAAAAGAGCCTAAAAAAGAGACTCTTAGTGAAGGAAAAATTTGAAATTAGAAATAGCATATGCACAGTTTGGTGTAAGACCACCAGTCAATAAACCAATTCCGGAATTTCTCATAGAGATGGGAGAAGAGGGGATAAGAAAACTTATATCAGACCATTATGATGCAATTAAAAAGAGTGAAATATACCCTTTGTTTCCACAAGATGACGACGAGTTTGAAAAAGCAAAAATTCATTCGTCAGATTTTATGATTCAAATTTGTGGTGGTCCAGCTTATTTTAACCAAAATAGAGGTGCTCCTCAGATGATAGGACGTCATGCTCCCTTTGCAATAGATGCTAAAGCGAGAGAAATCTGGTTAGAACTCTACAAACCTCTTCTTTTAGAGTTAGAAAAAAAAGGTATAACACAAACATCTTTAAACTCTTTTTGGGCTTACTTAAACATCTTTTCACTCTGGATGATAAATACTAAGTAAAACTCTTTCAAAAGTAAGCTGTATATAAGCTCCTCCTTTGTATAATTTCGCCCTACAAAGACAAAGTGGGTTCTTAGCTCAGTTGGTTAGAGCCCTCCGCTCATAACGGAGTGGTCATGTGTTCGAGTCACATAGAACCCACCACTTTTTCAATTTCCCTTTTAAATTTTTAAGATTGTATTTTTCTTGCTACTCTAATAGCTTTTTTACTAATAATATAATAAAGTATAATAATTATTCTATAATAAAATATACTAAGTTTACTGAAAGCAATGATAGGTTATTATAATTATAAGAATGATAGGAGGATATCTATTGCAAAAATTAACAGATGAATTAGCTGAGTTTACAAAAAGTCTTAAGGTGTTGTATGTTGAAGATAACAAAGAAGCACAGGAGGCAGTTGGTGAGTTATTAGGTCTTTTTTTTGAAAATGTAGTAACTGCCATTGATGGGGTGGATGGACTAGAAAAATTTAAAAATGATACTTTCGATATGGTTATTAGTGATATTAAAATGCCTCGTATGAATGGCGTAGAGATGGCTAAGTCTATTCGTAATATTTCTCCAGAAACTGCTATTATAATGGCGACGGCACATCAAGAAGCTGAATATTTGTTAGAGTGTATTCGTTGCTCTGTAGATGGTTATCTGTTAAAGCCAATTGATATTGAACAATTAGAAGAAAGTATTTTTAAAGTTGCTAATCGAATTTATTGTGATAGAACTGCACAAGATTATGAACGACATTTAGAAGAGCAGGTAAATGTAAGAACTCAGGAATTAGAACAAGCTCATAAAGAGCTTGTATCAATGGTAAATAAAGATTCAATGACAGCTCTTTACAACCGTAGATATTTTAATGAAATTTCAAATACTCTATTACAAATATCTAAAAGAGAAGGAACTCCATTAAGTGCTCTTATGATTGATATTGATAGATTTAAAGTTATCAATGACAATTTTGGTCATTTAGTAGGGGATCAGGTTTTAAAAATGCTTGCTAAAATTATGCTTGATATAATGAGAGAAAGTGATATTATCGTTCGATTTGGTGGAGAAGAATTTATAATCTTACTTCCCGGAACAGAACTTGAAGGTGCTGGCCTCATAGCAAAAAAAATGAGAAAAATAATTGAATCAGCAGAGCTTGTAACGAATGACAATACTATTGTTAAATTTACTGTTAGCATTGGCATAGCCATATGTGACTGCGATAATGATATTAATATTGATGATTTAGTGCATCGTATAGATGTTGCTATGTACGATGCTAAAAGAAGTGGTCGTAATAAAGTTGTTTCATATAGTAAAGAGATGCTTTAGAAAATGCAAAAGAAGAGAGAACAAACAAATAACTTAAAACTCACATTCCCAATATTAGTGTTAATTTTTCTTTTCTCAATACTGATTTTTAATTTAATACATGTTAAATATCTTGAAGAAGAATCTTTAAATATTTTAGAAAAAAAAATTATTTTAGCTACAAAGCTTTCAAAAACTCTTCATGAAGTACAAAAAGAACGGGGAATGAGTGTTGGATATTTAAGTAATAATGATCGAAGTTTTGAAAATGAACTTAATATTCAAAAGAAACATACAGATAGTTCTATAAAAGAATTAGATAATTATCTAATTCTTTCCAACATATCTTCTATAAATAATTTAAATAAGACACTTCATCTACTACATAATATTCAAGAAATTCGTTCTGTTGTTTCAAAACTTTTAATTTCTCCAACATCATCAAGCATTTACTATACTAAAATCAACGATAGTATTCTTAATTCAATTTTAGCTATTACAAAAGTTTCCCAGTTGAGTTCAGTAAGCAATGATGTAAATAGTTACCTTAATTTACTTTATTATGAAGAAAATTTAGGATTAGAACGTGCGGTAGGAACAAATATATTATCGAAAAAACAAATTGATCAATCAAATATTAATCTCTTTAACACTTATATAGTTAAACAAAATGTGTATAAAGAACAGTATCTTAAATATGCTTCTATCCACTCAAAAAAACTTTATATTAGGAGTTTTGACACAGAGTCTAAAAATACTATAGGAAATATACGTAATATCATTTTAAGTGCTAAAAAAGAATCAATTAATAAGATAAAGCCTTATACTTGGTTTAAGCATATGACAATTTTAATTGATACTTTGCAAGATATTGATAAACAGCTTTCAAGAGATATTATTCAAAATATTCAAAAAGAGTACTCAAAAAGTAAAACAAGTCTTATTAGTTACATCTTTCTTGGTTTTATAATGTTTATTGTATTTATGCTAATGATTGTAATGATTTTACAGTTACAAAAAAATGAAAAAAAGCTCAAAAATCTTTTAAATACCTATGTTATTAGTTCAACAACCGATCTAAAAGGTGTCATAACTGGTGTAAGTAAGGCTTTTTGTAATATATCAGGTTATGAAGAAAGAGAACTTCTTGGTAAGCCTCATAATATGGTGCGCCATCCAGATATTCCAAAAGAACTATTTAAGTCTATGTGGAAAACAATTGAAAGTGGAAAAATTTGGCAAGGAGAAATTAAAAATCTTGCTAAAGATGGTAGCTATTACTGGGTTACTGCTGTTATATCACCTCTTTATGATAATGGAAAAAAAATAGGATATAGCTCAGTAAGACAAGATATTACGGATGGTAAAAGAATTGAGGAACTAAATAAATCTTTGGAAGAGAAAATTTTTATTGAAGTAGCTAAGAGTCGTCAAAAAGATCAACAAATGATTCAACAATCAAGACTTGCTCAAATGGGTGAAATGATTAGCATGATAGCACATCAGTGGAGACAACCTTTGACAGCGATTAGTGCTACTACAGCAACAATTAACTATAAAGCAAAAAAAGATCTTATAGAAAAAGATTTTCTTATTGAAAGAACAGATAGAATATCTGGATATTCAAAACATTTAAGTTCTACAATTGATGATTTTAGAGATTTTTTCAGACCAGATAAAGAGCAAAAAGAGATAAGGTTTGAAGAGTTGTTAAGGAGTGTATATGGTATTATTGAAGCATCATTATTGCAACAAAATATTATGTTAGAACAATCATTAAAATATACAGATAGTTTTAAATCTTACCCCAATGAGTTAAAACAAGTTATTTTAAATCTTATAAAAAACTCTGAAGATATACTTATTGAAAAAAATATTACAAACCCTTACATTCGATTAGAAACATATCAAAAGGAAGATACAATTGTTTTAGAAGTAAGTGATAATGGAGGTGGTATTGATGAAAATATTATAGATAAAATTTTTGATCCTTACTTCTCAACTAAACTTAAAAAAGATGGAACTGGATTAGGCCTTTATATGTCTAAAACAATTATTGAAGATCATTGTCAAGGAAAACTTAATGTATATAATTCAGAAGATGGTGCAGTATTTGCAATAATATTAAATAGATAGATACTAAATTTATATAATATGACAAATTGCAATAAAATTACAAACTTTCTTTTTTTCTATGTATAATTTTCTTATTATTTATTAGGATAAACTATGGCGAAGAAAAAAATACTTTTTGAGTGTCAACATTGTGGACTTACTACTCCAAAATGGATGGGGAAATGTACCAACTGTGGAGCTTGGGATAGTTTTATAGAACTAAGTGAACACCAACAAGAGGTAGTTAAACAAACTAAATCAACTTCATCTAGTGCTGCAAAGGCAGTGAGTATTAGTGATGTTGTAGAGGAAGAGGTTTTTCGTTTTAGTTCTTTAGATGTTGAACTAGACAATGTTTTAGGGGGAGGAGTTGTCCCTGGTTCTTTAACACTTATAGGGGGAAGCCCTGGTGTTGGAAAATCAACCTTACTTCTAAAGGTTGGCTCAAACATAGCATCAACTGGAAAAGATGTTCTCTATGTGACAGGGGAAGAATCTACTTCACAAATAAAACTTCGTGCTAATCGTTTAAAATCTAATCATCAGTCTTTATATCTACTCAGTGAGATACGACTTGAGCAAATATTAGTGGAGTTAGAACATAGAAAATATGATTTTCTTATTATAGATTCTATTCAAACAATTTACTCAGAAAATATTACCTCTGCACCTGGAAGTGTTACACAAGTACGTCAAATTACCTTTGAATTAATGAGAATAGCAAAAGAGCAAGATATTGCTATATTTATTATTGGACATATTACAAAAGAGGGTTCTATTGCTGGACCTCGCGTTTTAGAGCATATGGTTGATACTGTGCTTTATTTTGAGGGTGACAGTTCTCAAGAACTTCGCATACTTCGTGGATTTAAAAACCGTTTTGGTCCTACAAGTGAAATTGGAGTTTTTGAGATGAAAGCAGAGGGATTAATATCTGCAACAGATATAGCATCGCGTTTTTTTAATCGTAATTCAGAACAACCTGGCTCTGCATTAACTGTTGTGATGGAGGGAAGTCGTCCTATTATTTTAGAAGTTCAAGCACTTGTTTCTGAGTCACATACTCCAAACTCCAAACGCCAAGCAACTGGTTTTGATAACAATAGACTCAATATGCTTTTAGCACTTTTAGAGAGAAAATTAGAGATTCCACTTTCTGGTTATGATGTTTATATTAATATTACAGGTGGAATTAAAATTACTGAAACAGCAGCAGATTTAGCCATACTTGCAGCCATAATTAGTAGTTTTCGTGACCGTGCAATTTCTAAAGAAACAGTATTTATAGGAGAGGTTTCTTTGGTGGGTGATGTAAGAGAAGTATATGCACTTGATGTACGTTTAAAAGAAGCAAAAATGCAAAGTATCTCTAAAGCTTTGGTTGCAAAAAAACCATTAGAGAAAACAAGTATAAAGACTTTTGTAGTCGATGAAGTTACAAAACTTTTAGAGTGGTACTAATTTAGGCAATAAAAATCTTCTTTTAGTTAAAATAGTTGTATAATTTCAAAACAATGATTTAAAGGTATAGAATGATAGATGCAGAATTTAGAAGTGAAGAAAGATTTTCAAGATTAGCTTTAGCATATGAAGGTAATGAAGAGAAACAATGTGTTTGTGATTGTGTAGAAAAAATCATTGCAAAACATTCGATGAAGCCTGAAACATATACTACGAAAGTATCTAATGGTAAAGAAGTTTTAATTATAGAGTACCATGATGATAATTCACGTGAAGCAGGTGATATTTTTGAAGATATGATTAAAGCTTTAGATATTAAAGTGTGTAAGTAGTTTAGATACTGGAGATTTCAATGAATTTACAAGAATATGCAGATGGAAATAAGCTTTTTCGTTCTTATTTTAAGAAAAATAAAGAAGCACTCTTAAAGCTAGTAACAAGTGGGCAATCTCCAAAAGCACTTTTTATAGGGTGTTCAGATTCTAGAGTAATACCTGACCTTATGGTTCAGTCAAATCCAGGTGATTTGTTTGTTATTCGTAATGTAGGTAATTTTGTACCACCATTTAAACCAGATGAAGATTTTCACTCTACTGCTTCAGGAATAGAGTATGCTGTGGGTATTTTAGGAGTGAATGAGATTATAATTTGTGGTCATACACATTGTGGTGCTTGTAAGGCTCTTTATGAAACTATTGACGATAGTTCTTTAATACATACAAAAAAATGGTTAGAACTCGGTGAAAGTGCAAAAACATCTGCAATTTTGAGTTTAGGTATAAGTGCTCCTAGAGAAGATTTACTGCGTTTAACAGAAAAACTTTCTGTTATTAAACAGATTGAAAATATTTTAACATACCCACTTGTAAAAAAACGTTTTGAAGATGGAACTTTAACTATTCATGGATGGTATTATGATATTGAAACAGGGTATATAGAATATTATAATGCAGACAAATATGAGTTTTTACCTTTAAAAGAACTCTCAAATGAGGTGCTTAGTTAATCTTTATAATAAATTTTGATATACTAACACTAATTATAATTTCAAGGAAGAAAAATGGCTGAAGAAGAAAATAAAGAAGAAGAAGCAAAGCCGGAAAAAAAATCATCAAATATGTTAATGATAATTATCATAGTTGTTTTAGTACTAATTATTGTAATTGGTGCTGTTGTTGGTGTACTTTTAATGGGTGGAGATGAGGAAGATGTAACAGCTGCTCCTCAAGCTAAAGAACAACCTGCACAAAAAACAAAAAGATCAAGCTCTTCGAGTTCTAATTATGGAAGTTCAAGACAGTTAAGCGATATTGGTGTGCTTTATCCACTTGACACTTTTACAGTAAACCTTAAAAGTGATGCTGGAAGAAGATACTTAAAAGTAACAATGTCCTTAGAGCTAGAAGGGGAAGAGCTAAGTCTAGAACTTGATGCAAAATCAGCAGTTTTAAGAGACAGAATAATTAGAATCTTAACATCTAAAACATTAGAAGAGATCTCTTCTAAAAAAGGGAAAGCTAAAGTTGAAACACAAATTATGGACACTTTAAACTCTATGATTTCAGATGGAAAAATTAAGGGTATCTATTTTACTGAGTTTGTTATTCAGTAAAAAAATTTCCTCAAATCTCTCTAAGCCTCTTAAATTTGGGCTTATTATATGATATACTATCTTCAAATCTAAGCTAAAAAAGTAGTTGATAAGGTATTTCGTAATTTAAATCCAAATGAACTAGAAAAATGAAAAAGTAAAATCATAGTGCTCTAGTACTATTAATCTTAAAAGAATTCATCCTCTTATGCTATAATATTATTTATCTAAAAGGAAGGTTCATTATGCTGACATTAAAGATTGAAAATGAAAAAATTGAACATATATTTTTGAATGAATTTCATAGTAATAGAGAAAAGTTTTTTGAATTTATTCAAAGTAGCTATGAGAAACTCAGAACTACTCGTCAAAATGATTCAGATATAGATTTTATAGAAGCACAAGAGGCTTCCATGTCTAAAACTTGGGATAATGATAAAGACAAGGCTTGGGATGAGTTATAAAAGTGGAGATATTCTACTTGTGAAATTTCCTTTTACAAACTTAAAAAAATCAAAAAAAAGACCTGTTCTTGTCGTAAAAAATGAAAATAATTTTGGCGATATAGTCTGTTTTCAAATAACTTCAAACTCTGAGCAGTCAAATCTTTTAAAAATAGAAAATAGTGACCTAGAGGAGAGTAGTTTATCTTTACAATCTTTCATAAAATATGATAAATGTTTTACTCTTAGTAGTGAAATAGTAGATAAAAATATTGCAAGAGTAAATAGTAACTTATTAGAGAAATTAAAGATGCTTTTTTGCAAGGAATTATTTTAAAACTTTATGTGTAAATCAAGGTGGACTTTTAGCGGACTTGGTGCTTTTTTTAATAGTTATAAAAAACACTCAAAATAGAGTAATACAGGGGCAAGGAGATACTTTATGTTACAAAAATACTCAGAATTTGTTATTCAGTAGATGATAGGGATAGATCTTATTAAAACTTCCCGAATGAAGCATTTAATTGAACGCTTTGGGGAGAAAGCATTATCGCGTTTTTTAGATGAAAATGAGGTAGCTCTTGTAAAAAATTATAAGACAGCTGCTGGTTTTTGGGCAGTAAAGGAAGCATGTTCTAAAGCACTTGGTACTGGTATTGGGAGTGAGTGTAGTTTTTTTGATATTAAAATATCTAAAACAGCTAAAGGTGCACCCCAAATAAAATTAACTCAAAAAATCATGGAAAATTTTCATATTAGCGATACAAGTGTATCTATTACACATGATGGAGAATATGCTATTGCAGTCGTTGCTTTAGAAAAACTCTAAATCAACCACCACCTACAAAGTCTAGTAGTTCTACTTTATCTCCATCTTTAAGCATATATTGTTGCCAACTATCTTGCTTGACAATATCCATATTTACAGCAGCAGCCATCACTTTTCCTATTAAAGAAAGTTCTTCTAAAAGCTCTGCTAATGAAATTTCTTGAGTGAATTTTTTCTCTTGGCCATTAACTATAATATTCATATTTTCTCTTTATATTTTAATTATTTGTGTGATTGTATCAATATTTATTGAATAAACAACTAATAATTGTTATACTTTCTTTAGATAAGAAAAAATAAAGTGTGGATAATGATTAACTCTAGAGAAATAATTGAATATACAAAAAATTTATCTATTCTCTTTGTAGAAGATGATGACGAGCTTAGAAAAAATACATCAGAAATATTAAAAAATTTCTTTCATAAAGTAGATACTGCTTGTAATGGTGAAGAAGCTTTGACAATGTATCAAAATAATGCAAGTGATATAGTTCTAACAGATATAAGAATGCCTAAGATGAATGGTGTTGAATTAACTCAAAATATATATGCTATTAATGATAAGCAAGCAGTTATAGTCCTCTCAGCACATGATGAATCTAAATATCTTCTTCCTTTAATTAATCTTGGTATAGAGCAGTTTATTAAAAAACCAATAGATTTTCAAGAGTTATTAGGGGCACTTTTAAAAACTTCAAGACAGATTATAGATAGTGAACTTCGAAAAGGTGCACAGTTAGCACAAACAATCTCTTTGGCTGATGAATGCTCGTACGACAGAGATAATAGACTCTTAATTTGCAGTGATGAAAAAATTTATTTAACAAAATATGAAATATTATTTATACAGTTAATTACTACTCAAATTGAAAAAGTATATTCAAATGAAGATATTGTGGAATATTACATAGAGAATGGTGAAAATATTAGTATTCAAAACATACGGAAACTAGTTTCTAAATTAAGAAAAAAGCTTCCTGAAGAGATTCTAGAAAGTATTTATGGAGTAGGGTATAGGCTTAGCGTTAATTATTAATTTCTTCTTCAAAGAGAGCATCTAAAAGGCTATCTACAAACTCATACTTATCAAAAGGTGTGAGGTTTTCTGGTTGTTCCCCTGTTCCTACATAAAGTATAGGAAGTTCAAGTGCATAAGCAATACTAAAAACACTTCCCCCTTTTGCAGTACCATCAAGTTTTGTGATAATAATACCATCAATACCTATCATTTCATTGAAAGCTTTTGCTTGCACAATAGCAGAATTTCCTTGTGTCCCATCAATAATTAAGATAGTTCTATGAGGTGCTCCATTATGTGCTTTATCACAGATACGTTTAATTTTTTTGAGTTCATTGGAAAGGTTTGTTTGTGTATGTAGACGTCCAGCTGTGTCGATGATTACATGGTCATAACCCTTACTTTTTGCAGAGTCTATGGTGTCGTAAGCTACAGCAGAGCTATCGTGTCCTTGTTTAGAAGATACTATGGGAATATCTAGTTTTTGAGACCATAGTGTAAGTTGCTCAATGGCAGCTGCACGAAATGTATCACCTGCCCCTAAAATAACTTTTTTACCCTCATTCTTATAACGAAGTGCAAGTTTAGAGATGGTTGTAGTTTTTCCTGCACCATTTACCCCTACAATAAGTTCA
>Ga0256828_1002165_pt1 | contig 11886 bp, 10 predicted proteins | sample CV88metaG_FD_185993 | JGI IMG/M metagenome (GOLD analysis project Ga0256828, IMG submission 185993) | Hydrothermal vent microbial communities from East Pacific Rise, Pacific Ocean - CV88 | ecosystem: Environmental > Aquatic > Marine > Hydrothermal vents | place: Pacific Ocean: East Pacific Rise... | reverse complement strand
TCTGACCAAGGTGTCCTAGAGCAGATGATAGCCATCTATGAGAAGTACCAATGCTCCATTGTCGCCGTAGAGGAGATAGACCCAAAAGAGTCTCATAAATATGGGGTGATTGATGGGGTGTTTATAGGGGAGGATATTGTAAGAGTGAGCCAGATGGTTGAAAAACCCTCTCCCCAAGATGCACCCTCCAACTTAGCCATTATTGGACGATACATCTTAACCCCTGATATTTTTGATATTTTACGAAAAACCCCTGCTGGAAAAGGGGGAGAGATACAAATTACCGATGCCCTCCTAGCCCAAGCAAAAGAGGGAAAAGTGATTGCCTACAAATTTAAAGGCAAACGCTTTGATTGTGGTAGTATCGATGGATTTGTCAAAGCTACAAACTATTTTTATGAAGAAATAACATTACATAAGCATTAATGTATCACAAAGAAAGGGAAAAAACTCATGATTCCCTAAGAAAAAAAAGTAAAAATTAGTACCAATATTAAAGGCGTTTATAAAGTCATTCCAAAAAAACTTTGGAACAAAAAATACTTCAACCACATAATTAAAATAATCTCTTACAAACTTTTTATCTATTTAAAAAGAATATATTATCAATTCCGTTAAAGTTATCGAGCTACTTAAAAAAGATATTGAAAAACTTATTTTCAAAAAAAAACTTTTCCGAAACTAAAATAAATACTTCTTTTGGTAGAATATCTATAAAAATCAACACTGAAAGTTATTATAAGAATGCAAAATATCGCAAAATATGTATTTGAAACAGAGATAGAACAACTTCAATATACTAAAGAAAAACTAAACCACAATTTTCAAAAAGCTATTGATTTAATTCTTCAATCTAAAGGTCGTTTAGTCATTACAGGCATGGGTAAATCTGGACATATTGGTGTTAAAATTGCAGCAACACTTGCAAGTACGGGAACACCTAGTTTTTTTATGCACCCAGCAGAAGCAATTCATGGTGACCTTGGTATGCTTACGCCTCATGATATTGTTTTAGCTATTTCAAACTCAGGAGAGAGTGAAGAGATTGTCAAAATAATTCCCCACATTAAAAGAATGGGAATTTCACTTATTGGTATGGCGGGAAACCCTTCATCTACTCTTGCTACACAAAGTCATGTTTTTTTAGATATTGGAGTAAAAAAAGAAGCTTGTCCTCTACAACTTGCACCAACATCATCAACAACAGTAACCTTAGTAATGGGAGATGCTCTTGCAGTAGCACTTATGCAAGAAAAAAAATTTCAACCTGAAAACTTTGCTATGTTTCATCCTGGAGGTAGTTTAGGTAGAAAACTTTTAACTAAAGTAGAAGATATTATGCATACTAAAAACCTACCAATTGTAACAGAAAAGAGTTCATTTCAAGAAGTAATACATACCATGACTAGTGGTAAACTTGGACTTTGTTTAGTAATGGAGGAAAATCAAGTAAAAGGTATTATTACCGATGGTGATTTAAGAAGAGCCTTAGAGATTACGAATAGACCAAGATTTGACTTAAAAGCAAAAGAGATGATGACCCCATCTCCCAAAACAATACCTCATGATACTATGGCAGTAGAGGCAGAATCTTTCATGTTAGAACATAAGATTAATGAACTTATAGTAGTCCATGATAAAAAAGTTGTAGGTATTATACAACTTTATGATACAGGGGCTATCTCATGAAAACAGTAGTAATAATCCCAGCAAGACTAGGTTCATCACGTCTACCAAGAAAAGTGATACTAGACATATGTTCAAAATCAATGGTACAACATGTTTATGAAGCTGCAAAAAAAGCATCTAATATAGATGAAGTGTATATAGCAACAGATTCAAATGAAGTAGCAGAGGTGTGTAAAAGCTTTACCTCAAACATAATCATGACAGATGAAAAACATGAGTCTGGAACAGATAGACTTGCAGAGGCTATTAAAAAGATAGCGTGCGATAACATCATCAATGTTCAAGGTGATGAACCACTCATAGATCCAGAACTTATCTCGCAACTTGCACTAGCACTTCAAAAGAGAGAAACACCAATGGTGAGTGCGATGCATAAGATAAAAACAACACAGGAGTTAAAATCACCAAATGCTGTTAAAGTAACGGTAGATAAAAACTCAAATGCACTCTACTTCTCACGTTCTATTATACCGCACCATAGAGATGAGTGGGATACACTTCTGAACAAACACAAAGAGATACCATCTGCACTAAGCTTTTTTAAACATATAGGAATCTATGGTTACACAAGAGAGTTTTTAGCTGAGTATGCAACTATGGAACAAACTTACCTAGAAAAACTAGAAAAACTAGAACAACTACGTGTACTAGAGAATGGTTATAAGATAAAGATGATAGAGACTGAGTATGAACCAGTTGGTGTTGATGTTGAGTCTGACTTAGAAAGAGTAAGGGGTATAATGTGTCCATAGATCAAAAAGCAAAAAAGATAAAAGCGATAGTGTTTGATGTAGATGGTGTTTTAACAGATGGTGGTATCATCTATGATAACTCAGGTATGGAGATAAAACGCTTCAATGTAAAAGATGGTCAAATCATCTCTCATCTTAAAAAAAATGGCATAGTAGTAGGTGCGATAACAGGAAGAAACTCACAAGTTGTAAAAAACAGATGTGAGGAGTTAAAACTTGACTTTCATTTTCATGGTTCCTCAAATAAATTGATTCAGTATCAAAAGATAAAAGAAGAGTATAACCTAAGTGATGAGGAGATAGCCTATATAGGTGATGATATCATTGACCTCCCAATTCTAACGAGATGTGGACTTTCATCAACACCCAATGATGCAAGAGCATATATAAAGCAATATACAGACTATATAACACCATCGAAAGGTGGAGATGGAGCTTTAAGGGATTTAGCTGATATGATTTTAGAAGAGCAAGGATTTTTAAAAATTATTCTAGATGAAAATATAAGGAAAGAAAAATGATATTATTAACAGGACCATGTGTAATAGAGAATAGAGATATTGTTATGAAAATTGCAGAGCAACTTGCAAAACTCAATGAAAATGAGCGGATAGATTTTTATTTTAAAGCAAGTTTTGATAAGGCAAATAGAACTAGTTTAGAAAGTTTTAGAGGACCAGGACTTGATGAAGGACTTAAAATACTTCAAGAAGTAAAAGATACTTTCAATATGAAGCTAGTAACAGATGTCCACGAATCTTATCAAGTAGCACCAACTGCAGAAGTTGTAGATGTGCTTCAAATACCTGCATTTTTATGTAGACAAACAGACTTACTGGTAGCTGCAGGAAAAACTAATGCTAAAGTGAACATAAAAAAAGGTCAGTTTTTAGCTGCAAATAGCATGAAACATCCTGTTTCAAAAGTACTCACTACTCGTAATTGTAATGAAACTAATTACAAAATATCTAAAGAAAATGGTGTATGGTTATGCGAAAGAGGAAATGTTTTTGGATATGGTTCAATAGTAGTAGATATGAAAAACTTATCAGCTATGAGAGAATATGCTCCAGTTATATTTGATGCAACACACTCTGCACAAGTACCAAGTACTGGAGAAACTACGGGAGGAAATAGTGCTATAGTTCCTAGTTTAGCTAAAGCTGCTGCTGCTATTGGTGTAGATGGATTTTTCTTTGAAACACATTTTGATCCAAGTATAGCACTTAGTGATGGACCAAATATGTTAAAAATAGATAACCTTTATAAGACAGTTGATGATATATTTAAAATTCAAGATGCATTAGGATATGAAAATGAGTAAATTAAGTAAACTTATTAAACACCCTATATTATTTTTACAAGATGCCGTAAAAAATACTATTTCAAAAAATACTATTTCAAAAAATACTATTTCAAAAAATACTATTTCTTTAAATATGAAACATCCAGAATATAAGCTTCCTTTAAATAAAAAAAATTATATTTATCTCCCATGGATGTTAACACATGGAGATAAACTTATTAAACAGTTAAATGTTTCTGATGTTTATGAGATTACTCCTTTAGAACTTTTTGAGAGTTTTGATGAAAATAAAAGGAAATTTTTATCTCAGCTATCAAGAAATAATCCTCAAGAGTACAGAAAACTTCTATTAAAACATTTAATACCGATAAAAAATCAGCTATCTGGAGCTATTTTAACTTTTGATTGGCACCCTGTTATGAGAATATTTGCTAAAATATGCCAGGAATTAAATATACCTACTTATCTTGTTTTACATGAATCAGTATTTTTAGATAAAGAAAAGTTTTATTGGCATGAAGAGACTAATATTAAACTTCCTATTTGTGATCATATCATTACTTGGGGTGATTTACAAAAAGGTATTTTTATAGAAAGAGGTGTTTCTGAAAGTAAAATTATACCATTAGGTTCACCTAAACTTGATGTATACATTAATTATAAACCAATGTTATCGAGAGAGGAATTTGCATCGATTTATGGTTTAGATAGTGATAAAAAAATATTTTTATATGCTTTACAACCTATGGATGTTCAAATAGAACAAAAATTTGGAATAAAAAAACAAAGAGAAGCTGTTAATGATTTAATGGATTATTGTGAAAGATATGATATTCAATTGATTTTAAGAGAACCTCCTGCACCTGTTAATACTCTTTTTAGACAGGATAGAGAAAGAATACAAAAACATCCAAATTTTGTTATAGACAAGGCAAGAGATTATTTAACACCACCTGAAGAGTCTATTTACCATGCTGATATTGTGTTTTCTGTAAATAGTACAATGTTATTTGAGGCAGTTCTTTTAAGAACAAAAGCTATTTCTACTAAATATTTTGAATTTACTCAAATTTGGACAAAAATTAATTTACCTTTTGCTAAAAAACGAAAAAAATTATTTGACTTGATTACAAAATATATTGATGATGAAAAAAGTTTTTTTGATACCATAGATATTCAATGGGCAGAAAGGCAACTTTCTAATGGAAGTTTTGATGGTAAATCAACTGAAAGAATAAAAAAATACTTAGAAAATAGTATAAATGCTAAAGAAAGTAAAAACAAGGAAGAAAAGTTTGAAAATATAGTAGAATATATTGCAATATCAAATACTGCTATACTAAGTAATACAGGGAAATATCTTCCTCAAATGCTTAATACAAAACATATTATTACTCCAATAAATTTTGTTGAAGCTTCTAAATGTGATGGATTTATACAATGGGGGAATAGACAAACAAATCCAAAAATAAAAGTAGCTAGTATTATGAAAGAGTTTGGTAAGATTCCTTATATTATAGAAGATGGATTTATCCGTTCTGTTTCTATTGGTTTAAGTGGAGCTCCAGGATTATCTATAACATTATGCGGTAAAAGTGCATATTATGATGCTTTTAAAGTTTCAAATTTTGAAAAAGTATTAAATTCTGAGAGAGTTTTTACTAGTAAAGAGATAGAAAAAGCAAAATTTGCAATGGATAATATAGTGAAAAATCACATTTCCAAGTATAATGATTCTCCTTTTTTACCTGTAACGATTGGTAGGAAAGAGAAATCTAAAGTATTAATTATAGATCAAAGATATGGAGACCAGTCTGTACCTTCTGCAATGGCATCTGAAAAAGACTTTCAAGATATGCTTATAGATGCTATAACGGATAATCCAGATAGTGATATTATTATTAAGAGACATCCTGATGCTATAAAAGGTGGAAAAGGGTCGTATTATGACGACAGTAAAGTTGGATATACAAAAGATATGGAAAATGTATTTCTTATAGATTATGATATTCATCCTCATCAATTATTAGAATTAGTAGATAAAGTTTATGTTGTAAGTTCTGGATTAGGCTTTGAAGCACTTTTATATGGAAGAGAGGTGCATTGTTATGGTATGCCTTTTTATGCTAACTGGGGAGTTACAATTGATAAAAAAACTTTAGATAGACGAACTAAAAAAAGAACTATTGAGGAAATTTTTTATATTTCATATATCGAATATAGTAGATACTATTCTCCAAAATTAAATAGCGTTTGTGATATTAATGATGTTATTGAATATATTGTGGAGAATAGATAAATGATATATCAATATAAGCAAGATAGCATTGGAGTTTAGAGGTGTTAGAGTTATGAAAATTGCTGTCTGTATATCAGGACAAATGAGAACATTTGAAGAAGCTGCAATAAGCTTAAAAAAAGAAATATTTGACAAATATGATTGTGATATTTTTATTCATACTTGGAATGAAAGGGGAATTACTACAGATGTGAATAGGTTATTTCCAAAAGGTATGAATTCATATTTTTTAGAAGACGTTGTAAATGATTCTAAATTATTTATGCAAAAATATAACTTATTATTTAATGATATTTTAGATGAAAATACGATAAATAAAGAAAAACTTTTGGAAACATATTCAAATGTTAAAGGCGTTGTTATTGAAGAAACACCTAAAGATTATGAAAAAACAAAATCTTTATACAATGTACAGTATCCAAAATATTTACAGGAACTATATCCAAGGAGATATCATAATCTTGCTATGTTTTATAAAATATATCAATGTAATGAATTGAAAAAAGCATATGAAATAGAGAATAATTTTGAATATGATATTGTTATAAGAATAAGACCTGATGTTTCCTTGACTAGTGAGTTTACAATTCCAAAAGATGTTCAAGAGGACACCATATATGTTAAAGCTGAAATGAAAGATGAAAAGTATATACATGATCAGCTTTTTTTATCAGAAAGTAAAACAATGGATAAAATTTCTTCCCTATGGTTAGAACTAAATAAATATTGGGATGAAAATTTTGATAAAGAATGGTCCTTGACTAAAAGAACAATAGGAAACTTGTTATACTATCACTGTATAGATAGGTTATCTTTAAGAAAAAGAGAGATTAAGTATAGCTCTTCCCTTGGTACTTTTCAGGATAAGAAAACGCCGACTTTTGATTTTTTTTCTCAAAGAATCAAATCATATCTTTTAGAAAACAGTTTAGATGTGAAAATGTTTTTAGCTATTAATAGAGGAATAGCTGAAAATGCTTTATTATTCTATGAAACGAATAAGGGAAAGACATTAGAATTATTAAAAAAGTATTATATTTTTGGTTATTATTCTTTTTCTCATCCTTTATATGGTCTAGGATATTATTATTTTCTAGAAAAAGAATATCAAAAATCTGAATTTTATTTTGAAAAAGCATATGAATTAGAACCTAATGATTATAAAATTTTTAAATTATATGTAGAAGTGGCATTTTTAAATAAAAATTATCTTAAGGTTGAAAAAATTTTAAGTACTGCTGAAGGAAAATCTTTTTATAAAATAGCCATAGATTTCTTGATTACTTATTATAGAAAAATATCGAAGGAAATTATTGTTAAAGAATTATACTTTAATAATGATTTAGAGTTTTTTGTGGATAAATCATTATATAAAATAGGATTAGTTTTTTTTCAAAATAATGAATTTAAAGAGGCTATTAAGATTTTTGAGTATATTATTCAAAAAAGTGACTTTAAGCTATCTGTTAAAATTGATTCTTATTATAAACTGGCACAAGCATACTATAAAGTTGATGATATAAAACAAGCTAGAATAATGATTGAAAATGCTCTTAGTCATAGAAAAGATAAAACATCTTATATTATTTTGAAAGTTAATTTACTAATAAAGGAAGTAAATTATGATGATGCTTATCAATACTTATTAGAAAATGAAACATATCTTTTAGATAAAGAAAAGAATTCATATTATTATTATCGTATAAAAACTAGTTTATTAGTTAATAAGGAAATAGAGGCTTTAGCTTTATTTTCTAAAATTGAACAAGATTATAAAGATATTTCTTCAATTATGAATCCTATTGTTGAAAAATATGTAAAAGGTTAAAAATGAAAAATATAGTAATTGATTTAGATAACACATTAACAATAGGGGAAACATCTGATTATCCTAATATAAAGCCTAATATAGCAACTATTAAAACATTAAAAGAGTATAAAGAGAAAGGTTTTAATATTACTATTTTTACAAGTAGAAATATGAGAACATATGAAGGTAATATAGGTAAAATCAATAAGAATACTTTACCAATTATTTTAGAATGGTTAGAAAAATATAATATTCCTTATGATGAGATAATCGTAGGTAAACCTTGGTGTGGGAATGAAGGATTTTATATAGATGACAAATCTATTCGTCCATCAGAATTTAATTCTATGACATACGATGAAATTCGTAGCTTATTAGCAAAAGAAAATTTATTTGGAAATAAATAGATGGTCTTAATCACTTCTGCTAAATATATTAATTCTGAATTACAATCTGAATTTGGCAAAATACCTCCATCCTTTTTACCTCTTGGAGGTAAAAGATTGTATGAATATCAAGCTAGATTATTTCCTAATGAAAAAGTAGTCCTTTCTTTGCCTGAAGACTTTGAAATTTCTTATTTTGATAGGAAAAAACTTAATAATTTGAATGTAAGAATAGTGCAAGTACCAAATGGGATTAGTTTGGGAGAATCGATTATTTATGCATTAAATATGAATCTTCCTATCGAAAATAATATAGAAATACTTCATGGAGATACTTATTTCTCTAGGTTAGATAGATATAAAGAAAATGTTTTATCAATTTCTAAAGCAGAAAAAAATTATGATTGGACGTATTTATTTCAAGATAATATGTCAATATTAAATTATTCGAATTTAGTTTTAGATCAAGTTGAAAAAAAAGAAGACTTTATCGTAAGTGGTTATTTTAATATAGAAAAGCCTTATCAGTTTATTCAGGAAATTATTAGAAATAACTATTCATTTATTGAAGCTTTGAAAGATTATTCTAGAAGAAGTCCTTTTTTTATTTTACAAAATAAGACTTGGCTTGATTTTGGTTTAGTTTCAAATTATTTTCATTCTAAAAAGTTTATTACAACAGAAAGAGCATTTAATACATTAGAAATAAAAAATGGATATGTATATAAGCAAAGTAGTTTTATAGGGAAACTTGATGGTGAAATAAGTTGGTTTCAAAATATCCCAGAAGAATTATCTCTTAATATACCTCGGTTTTATTCAAATTCTCATGAAATTTACAAAACAGAATATTTGTATCTTAATACTCTTTCAGAACTTTTTGTTTTTGGAAAACTACCTTTAGATTTATGGGAAAAAATTTTTTATTCTATTAAATATTTCACATCTAGGTTACATAACTATAAATATAATGATAGTAAAAAAATTAATTTTGATTTTAAATTTAAAACTTTAGAAAGGATTTCTCTATTTTCTACGGAAAGAGATATTTCTTTAACCAAAAAATGGGTATTTAACCAAATTCAAATGCCATCTTTAGTGGATATTATCGAAGATATAAGTAATGTTATTGATCCTGTAAAGGAGTTTTCATTTATTCATGGTGATCTATGTTTTAGTAATATAATGTATGATTTTCGTTCTAATAATATAAAAGTATTTGACCCGAGAGGAATTGATTTTAATGGAAATGTAACTGTATATGGAGATAGTAGATATGATTTTGCGAAATTAACACACTCTGTTATTGGTTTGTATGATTTGATATTAGCAGATTTTTTTGAATGTAGTATTGAGAATGATCAAATATATTTTAATATAGAAATTTCTAAAGATATGCAAACGATTCAAAATACTTTCTTAGAAATTTTTGATATTGAAACAAAAGGTGTTATTATGGCTATTACGATTCATCTATTTATTTCTATGTTGCCGTTACATAATGATAATCTAAAAAAGCAAGATGCACTGTTTGCAAATATTTTTAGATTATATGAAATTTTTAAAAAGGTGAATTAATGACTATTATATTTCCAATGGCAGGATTAAGCAGTAGATTTACTAAAGCTGGTTATACAAAACCGAAATACATGTTAAGCATAAATCAAAAATCTGTTTTTTATCATGCTGTAAATAGTTTTAAAAACTATATTTCTAAAGCTGAATTTATTTTTATTTATAGGGATATTTTAAATACAAAAGAATTTATTTTAAACGAATGTAAAAAATTAGGTATAAAAAAATTTAAATTAATAAAACTTGAAAATGAAACAGAAGGTCAAGCACATACTGTTTATCTTGGTTTAGAAAAAGCTAAAATTGCTGATGATGAAAACATTCTTATTTTTAATATAGATACATTTAGACCAAATTTTTTATTACCTAAAGAGTTAGATTTTAATCATATAGATGGTTATTTAGAAGTTTTTGAAGCAGAAGGAGATCACTGGTCCTTTGTTTTAGCAGAAGAAGGAACAAATAAAGCAATAAAAACTGCAGAAAAAGAGAGAATATCTTCATTATGCAGTAGTGGTTTATATTATTTTAAACAAGCTTTAGATTTTAAAAGAATTTTTTTGAAAAAGTTTAATATAAATGATAGAGTTAAAAATGAGTTTTATATTGCACCTATGTACAATGATTTAGTACAAGAAGGTAAGGATATACGTTTTTCTAAAATAACATTAGATGAAATTATTTTTTGTGGTACACCAGATGAGTATCTTAAATTATTAAAAAATAAGAGTTTATTATTACTTTAATATCTAAAATAGGTTTGAACAATTACTCTACTTCGAAAAAACTTATTAAAGTAAGTCAAAAGTTTATAAAAATTAGTTATTACTCTATTTTTAATAAATTACAAAAACAGAAAGGTATTTTTTACGGATGGGGAAGAAAAAAGTCAGGTTTCAAAGCTATTCAACTAGCACAAAAGTATAAAACTTCTTTTATTCTTCTAGAAGATGGCTTCATTCGTTCTCTAGGATTAGGAGTAGAGGATTCTCCCTCTTTTTCACTAGTAGAAGATGATGTTGGCATCTACTATGATGCCACTGCTCCTTCAAAACTAGAGAACCTCTTAAACCATTATGACTTTAAAACTGATAAAGAGTTAATGGCTGATGCCTCACAAGCCATCGCCCTTATACAAAAGCATCATATCTCAAAATACAACCATGCCCCTCATATTACTAATGACTTTTTTAAAAATAAAAATGAACAAAGAGTACTTGTTATTGCTCAAACAGCAGGAGATAGCTCTTTAGAGTACGGTATGCTTGAAAATTTTACCACACAAGAGATGATACAAAGTGCCATAGAGGAGAATCCCAATGCAACTGTTTATATTAAAATACACCCTGACGTACTCAGTGGTAAAAAAGCATCAGACATTGAAATAACTAACATTCCAAAAGAGTGTATCATCTTAGACCAAGATGTCAACCCTCTCTCTTTACTCAAACACTTCAAGAAAGTCTATACCAAAACATCTGGCATGGGTTTTGAAGCACTTTTAGTAGGGTGTGAATGTATCTGCTTTGGTATGCCCTTTTATGCAGGCTGGGGTGTTACTACGGACAAATCAACTTCTACAAGACGACAAGCTAAACGAAGTATAGAAGAAGTGTTTGCTGCTGCATACATTCTTTATACACGCTATTATAACCCTTATAAAAAACGAGAATGTGATATTTTTGAAGTCATAGAGGAGATAAACTTACAAAGAAAAAAACAACAACACACTATCAAATAAAACCGTGATGTCGGTAACAAAAAGATATGATCTTTCTTGATATCTCTTCCTATATTTATCATAAATATAACTTTACACTTTTTCTTATTTAGTTCTTTTTAAAGCAAAAATTTTAATATACATTAAGCCTTATAAACTAGAAAATAAAACATCTATAAAGTATTTAGCTATAATAAATAAAAAGGAGATTCTTGTATGAAGTTTGCAGACCCAAAAAATGATTTAGCCTTCAAAAAACTCTTTGGAGATGAAGAGCATAGTGAGATTTTAATCTCATTTTTAAATGCTGTACTAGACTTTAAAGAAGAGCAGGCTATTGTTGAAGTAA
>Ga0256828_1002163_pt1 | contig 11893 bp, 10 predicted proteins | sample CV88metaG_FD_185993 | JGI IMG/M metagenome (GOLD analysis project Ga0256828, IMG submission 185993) | Hydrothermal vent microbial communities from East Pacific Rise, Pacific Ocean - CV88 | ecosystem: Environmental > Aquatic > Marine > Hydrothermal vents | place: Pacific Ocean: East Pacific Rise... | reverse complement strand
GGATAAAGGTTTGACAACCCTTAATCTTCTTTTAGTATACTATACTATCTTAATAGTAGGGTAGGCGTTGGATTTAAGATCTTATCTCAATCTTTATCAAGTGTTGGAGGAGGAGCGTTCTACAAAAGAGCAGAGAAGGGCTTTTGGACTCTCTCATACATCGTTGAAGGAAAAGCCTTTTGCGCAGCTTTCAGCATGGGTAGATGCCCAGACGGCCAAGTTGGAAAAACCTCTTTTGGGTGAAACGTTCTCATCTTATTTGTACGGTATCACACTTACGATAGCGGTTGCAGCATTTATTTTTGGTTTTCTTTCTGGCATAGGCTTGCTCAGTTATAACGGCCATGAACCGGTCAATGTCATCTACTTTATTGCCATGGTGGTCTTTTTGCCTCTTTTTACTATGGCCATGACACTCTTTGCCATGATACGTGCCAATAAACGTCACAGCCTGCTTATCCATATCTCTCCAGCTTTTTGGATGGAGAAAATATTGCATCTCCTGCCGCATAAAACAGAAGATAGGTTAAAACACCTGAAGATCAACCCGCTGCTTGTGAACTGGATTGTGATTAAAAGGTCTCAACTGCTTGCCCTCTCTTTTTCTTTTGGACTGCTTTTGGCCCTTTTGGGAATGGTGGCCACAAAAGATATTGCATTTGCATGGAGTACAACACTGCATATTACCCCACAGGAGTTTCACGCTTTTTTGAATACTCTCTCTTTTGCCTGGAGAGAGTGGTTTCCCCAAGCTGTACCGTCGATTGGGCTGATAGAACAGAGTCAGTATTTTAGACTGGGTGATACCTTGAGCAAAGAGATGGTAGGCAATGCCGCCAAACTGGGGGAATGGTGGCAGTTTTTGGCATTTGCAACCCTCTTTTATGCGATTATACTGCGTTTTTTCATCTATCTATTGTCACTATTTGGATTTAAAAGGGCGCTTAGAAAATCGTTTTTATCTCTAAATGGAGTGCAAATACTGTTAAAAGAGATGAATGAACCCATCATCTCTACCCATGCAAAAGAACATGAAACCGTTTTCAGGCAGGCAGACAGGCTTTATGACAGAATGTCGGAAAACCTGGATACATCCTATGACCTGATACTGGGGTGGGCGATTCAACAAAAACAGCTACAGGTGATATGCGACAGTATGGAGATTGTCTCCTCTAACTACTATGGAGCAGGAGGTTCGAATACACTTGAAGAAGACAGTAAAATAGTTGATTTGAGTTATGGCAGGGTGTTGCTTTTTGTAAAAGCCTGGGAGCCCCCAACGATGGATTTTATGGATTTCCTTGATGAACTGTCCCGGAACGTAGAGAAGGTAACCGTCTGTGCCGTGGGTACGGCGGAAAAGAGCTACATAGCTGAAGCCAGAGAGATAGATGTGTGGGCAAGAAAGCTCTCATCGGCGGATTATCGTAATGTATGGTTGAAAAGCAGCAGCAGGGAAACTGTGGGTAAGGAGGAGCAGTATGCCGGATAAGCATAACAAGACAATGGATTCACATCCCAAATTTGCGGTAGTGGGCCATCCCAATAAAGGGAAAAGCTCTATTGTCTCCTCTTTGGCTATGGATGATACGGTACAAATATCCGATACCCCCGGAACAACGACAAAAAAACGCAGTTTTCCTTTGAGTGTAGACGGGAAAACAGTATATGAACTTTTTGATACGCCGGGTTTTCAGAGGGCCAGGCAGGTACTGGCATGGCTGGAGAAGCATGATGTCAGCGCGGCAAGAAGGCACGAAGTGGTGCAGCAGTTTATCCATGAATATAAACATGATCCCAAATTCAATGATGAGATAGAACTTCTGGAACCTATTATGGAGGGTGCAGGTATCATTTACGTGGTAGATGCTTCCAAACCATACGGGGACGAGTATGAAGCGGAGATGGAGATACTCAGATGGACGGGAGAACCATCCATGGCACTTGTCAACCATATAGGTGATACAGACTATTCACAGGAGTGGAAAAAGGCGCTGGGGCACTACTTTAAGATGGTAAGAACCTATAATCCTATGGAGGCAACGCCTGAACAGCATATTGCGATATTGGAGAGTATGGCCCAGCTTAAAGAGGAGTGGATAGTTCCGGTAAAAGCTTCTATAAAACTTTTTGAAGATTATCAAAAAAATATGGTAGAGAGGAGTGCAGACTATATTGCCAAAATGGTTTACGGTGCCATTACCAAAGTGGAAAAACTCTCTTTCGATACACCTGAGCCTAGCTCAAGCCAGCATGAGCGTTTGGAGCGTAACTATAAAAACCGTTTGAGAAAGCTTGAAGAGGCGACACAGAAACACCTGGAGCTTGTCTGGAACCATAGCCATTTTCAAAAAGAGCAGTCTCTGCTGCCATATGAGGGAATAGACCTTTTTTCAGAGCAGAGTGCTTCTATTTTCGGTTTAAGCCAGCAGGAGATGATCGTTATGGGGGCTACGAGTGGCGCTGCTGCGGGGGCAGCTATCGATTTATTGACGGTTGGGCATACGTTGCTGCTTGGCGGTACGATAGGTGCTTTAATGGGAGGAGTCAGTGCCTATTTTGGATTTGACAAACTTTCTGATATTAGAGTATTTGGCCGAAGAGTAGGGCAGCGCTATCTGCAAATGGGCCCGATGAAAAATAGGAATTTTCCTTATATACTGCTGGGAAGGGCGCTGTATTATACAGTTGTTTTGGCGCACCGCTCCCATGCAAAGAGAGAGGTCGTGAAGTTTTCAATGGATAACAGCTTTAAAGAAGCATGGTTGACAGACAGATTTAAAAAAGAGTTGGAGAAGTTTCATAAAAAGTTCCGATCAGGAAAAGAGACAGAATCAGATGACTTGACAGCGTATGCGTACCTGATCAAAGATATTCTGAGAGTCCTGTTATAGCGCAGATCTGGCCTGCCGCTAAAACAACTTTCCGATTCCCATGAGAAGAATAACACTTAACAAGCCTCCGGCAATTCCTGCAACGACATCATCGAGCATGACCCCCAGGCCTCCATTGACATTTCTGTCTATCCAGCCTATGGTAGAGGGTTTCCAAATGTCGAAAAGGCGGAATGCTGCAAAACTGAATACAATGGCAAGCAGGTCCGCATAGGGATAACTCATCGCTTCTGCCGTGGGAAAGGCCACCATGAGTGCCAGCCACATACCGGAAACTTCATCAATGACAATATGCTGTTGGTCGTGTATTCCTGTCAGTTGTTCATATTTGTTGATTTCGAAAACAGCTATGATCGTAATGGCAAGCGTACACATGAAGAGCGTCTCCATACCCAAAAAATAGAGTATGCCCAGGCCAACCGGCAATGCGGCAAGTGTGCCTATGGTTCCGGGCATCTTGGGGCTTAGCCCTGCCCCTCCGAATGTCAGAAAAAGTTTTTGGATTGTCATGGTGTTCCTTTTGTTGGCTGAGATTAAGTCAGGGATGAGGTCTGATAGAGTTCTATGAGCTTCAGGTAGAATTGCTCTTCGCTCTGCTGCTCGAGTAGCCCGGAACCGGGCATGAGTGAGTAGTGCATCTCCTGAAGATTCTCGAATCTTTCCGGAAAGAGTGCAGCAAGTATATTTGCCGAAACCTCTTTTCTTACCAAAATGGAAGGAGGTACAAGCCCGGCCTGTATCAGTTTCATGATGGATTCCGAGTGGTAGTGGACGTGGTGGTGCTGTCCATGGGGGCAGGTAAGCGTACTGACCAGAGTTTTACAGGTATCACAGTAGACATACTCATCTACGGTTTTGATCTTTATATCGATGTTCTTGCAGTGGTCAAATACAGAGTTGAGACGGTTTTTGTCATAGTATAATCCCAGTCCTCCGTGGTTCTTTCCTATAACGATCTGATGGCATCCGTAATTTTTGGCAAGTATGGCATCGAGAATCAGTTCATTATATCCCGCAAATATATAGGTATTCTCAAAAGGGATTACAAGCACTTTATTTCTGGGGAGAAAATTTTCTATAAATGTGGTTAATGCGTTATGGCGGATATCGTAGCGCAACCCTTCGGTTGTAAAGGGTTTACGCAGAAAAATAATAAGAAGGTCCGAGTCGCTTATGGCCTGCCTGATCATTCTCTCATGGGCACGGTTGAAAGGATTTGCCGCCAGCATGATGGAGGAGACGAATTTTGCTCCTGTTTTGGTGATCATACTCTTGATACGTTTGATATTGTCGTTTATGAGGGGGTAATCTACCGTATACTCTCCGCTTACCGCAATCTCTCCCAGTCTTGCAGTTGTATTTTTGATGCCCGGATGTGAAGGGTCTGTGGTACCGTAAATATTGTAAAGGCGTTGTGCCGGATCGATCTTGAAGGTCTCTTCAACAATGAGTTCTCCCACTTTTTTACCGTAATTGATCAGCTCGACCCTGTCGCCTTTTTTAAGGTTTTTCAATGTTTTTGTATTGTGCCTGCCTTTGGGGGCAAGAATGAAAGCAAAAGGAAAAGGTACCCCTTTGTAGATTTTGGTCTCATCGACCTCTTTGGCTTCTTTCTCATTCATCAGTTTGTCGACCGGTGAAATCAGCCCGGCTTTGACCAATGCAAGGGTAGAGAGCGCTTCGGTATCGATATAGAGTGATTGACTGTATTTATTTCTTTTTGAAGAGTCCATATTTTTTCCTTTTTTCCCACAGGCTTTTACGTGAAATCCCAAGTTTTTTGGAGAGTTCCGTATCGGGGAATTTATACTGAAAACTGTTGACGATGAATTTGACATAATCGTCAATGGTCAGTATTTCGTTCTGGTCATAGAGTTTGGAATCGGTATTGAGGGTGATGGTAGGAAAATCTGTTTCTGTCTCTGAGGTACTGCAGAGAATGAATTTGCGCTCTTTCAGCTGATCGAGAAGATACTCTCTTTCACTCTTTTTCAATGTATGTATCTCCGTAATATAGAGGAGTGATTCCTTGCCGCTTTGTATGATTTTGTTTTTCCACTCTTTGCTGCCAAGAGGTATAAATGTAAGCAGTTTATGGTTTTTGTAGGCGTAGTCAAATACGATCTTGTCCACAAGTCTCTGGTAGTTCGTCTGTATGACAAGGGGAGGCGTCAGTTTCTCTGCATGGAAATCCGTCTCTATTTCCTGAAGCAGGTTCTGCATATATTCTCTGTAGAAAAGAGTCTGTTTCTTTAAATTCTGATACTCCTGGTAATGCTCGATTTTACGCATCAGCTCTTCGATCATGAAGGGTTTGACAATATAGTCTTTCGCTCCGAGTTTAAGCGGTTCTCCCACTGTGTCATTGTTGATATAGCTCACCATGAGAATAATGATTTTATCTTTAAACTGCGTAATAAGCGGTGTGACATTCTGTCCGGGAAGGTTGGTTGAGAGGAGATAGACATCTCCGTTACTCTGCATAGCTTCCTTGATGGAGCTGAATATTTCTGTTTCAAATCCGTTTTCACCGAGTTTGGAGGCAATACTTTGTGCCAGATAAAGTTCGTTTTCTACAATGATGATTTTCATAGTTGTTTCCAGTTAAAATAAGTTAAATTTGCCACTGCATGGACGGTTACACCCTCTTTACGCCCTATAAAACCGAGTTTTTCGGATGTGGTTGCTTTGATATTGACAAGATTCGGCCTGATACCCAGTATTTCTGCGATTTTTTTTCTCATGGCGGTTTTGTAAGACAGAAGTTTGGGAGTTTGTGCAACGATAGTGAGGTCGACATTTCCTATTTGGTACCCAAAAGAGTTGACCCGTCTTACCGTATCTTGCAGAAGTATGCCGGAGTCTGCACCGGCATACTGGTTGTCCGTATCGGGGTAGAGCTCGCCAATATCCCCCATACCCGCCGCACCCAGAAGGGCATCGATGAGTGCATGGATGGCGACATCTCCATCACTGTGTGCTTTAAATCCAAACTCCGTATCGATCTTTACGCCACAGAGGAGCATTTGTTTCCCTTTTTCAAAAGGGTGCGTATCGATGCCGAAACCGGTAAGTGTCTGTAATGAAGGTGCTTTTATGCAGGGAAGTTTTCCCAGGTCTGAAAGTGTCGTCAGCTTGTGTGCATCGTGGGAGCCTTCGACAAAATGTATGTTTTCTCCCAACGAAGCGATCGCTGAACTTTCATCGGTAAAGATATTCTCTGTATCGAGTGCTTTTTTGAGTAGGCTCGTAACACTGAGTTGCGGAGTCTGGATGATCTTTACCTGCTCTCTGTCAATAGGCGTATCATTCATATAGAGCGTATCGGTGACCGGCAGTACCGGCACAATACAGCTTCCTTTCTCTTTCGCATCCAGAATACGTTCTATCATGGAGGATGGAATACAGCATCTGGCGATATCGCTCACCATGACATATTCGGAGTGGACATACGCCAGGGCATTGGCAAGAGACTCCTGCCTTGTCTCTCCTCCTGTCACATAAGTATATGTAGCGAAGTTACGCATCAAGTCTATTTCGTCGGAAGAGGAGACAATAATAATCTCTTTGAAAGAGGCGCTTTTTTCAAAATGTTCGGCAACATGTAACCATAAGGGTATATCTCCGCTGTAGAGCCACTGTTTTTTAACACTGGTTTTAAATCGTGAAGAGCTGCCTGCTCCCAAAAGTATGAGTGTTGTATTGGACAAATAAATTCCTATATGTATCAAATAGTAACGGAATTATACATTGCTTAAGCTTGATTGTTTCTGTGGGTAAAAACACCCCCTTTTTATTAAATTAGGATAAAATAACTCTTATTTGATTGAAATCTTGTTTTTTTCAATCTAATTTAAGATTCCGAGTGGTATAACTCAGATATCAAATTTCTATATGAGGAGTCAATTATATGACACAGGAAAATGTTTTAGAAGCATTGAAAAATGTAACATATCCGGGATTTACGAAAGATATCGTGACTTTCGGATTTGTAAAAGATGTAGCAGTGGACGGTTCAAATGTTTCACTGACTATCGATATTACCTCTTCGGCAGACGAAGTGAAAGCGCAGTTGACGGATGATGCGACAAAAGAGTTGAAAAAAGCGGGATTTGAGAACATCAACATCAACATCACTGCACCTCAGGCTCCAAAACAGATGAGCAACTCCATGAGCGGAAAGAACATTGCCCCGCATGTAAAAAGTTTCGTCATGGTCTCTTCCGGTAAAGGAGGGGTCGGTAAATCGACTACTTCCGTGAACCTGGCGATCGCCATGGCGATGCAGGGTAAGAAAGTGGGACTTCTCGATGCAGATATTTATGGTCCGAACATTCCCCGTATGATGGGTGTGGATGATCAGAAACCTGAAATCCAGGGCAATAAAGTACTGCCTCTGAAAGCATACGGTGTGGAAGTAATGTCTATGGGGTCGCTGATGGAGCCCGGACAGTCTCTCATCTGGAGAGGTTCTATGATCATGAAAGCGATCGAACAGTTCCTTAGAGACATCCTCTGGTCGGAACTGGATGTACTGGTGATCGATATGCCTCCGGGAACGGGTGATGCACAGTTGACACTGGCGCAGTCTGTACCGGTCACAGCGGGTATCACAGTTACGACACCTCAGGAAGTTTCACTCGATGACTCAAGAAGATCTTTGGATATGTTCCAAAAACTGCACATTCCTACCGCAGGTATTATCGAGAATATGAGTGGGTTCATTTGTCCTGAGTGTTCTACCGAGTCTGACATCTTTGGTATGGGAACGACTGAACCGGTAGCCAAAGAGTACGATACACATGTGATCGCGCGTATCCCTATAGAACCGGCAATTAGAGTAGGGGGAGATACAGGTATGCCTGTAACGTACCATAAACCAGACTCTGAAACTGCCAAACGCTACCAGGCGGCTGCCACAGACCTGCTTGCCTTCATTGACAAAGTCAATGCCGAAGGCGGAGCGGACAACCAGGCGATCCAGCCAACCACACCTCCGGGCGTTTCTGCCTGTTCAATGTAAGAACGCCAAAGCAAACAACACCTCCTGTTGTTTGCAGGTTTTTGAAATCTTTTTCTCTTTTTTCCCCTTTACATTTTTACAGTTGTTATGTGCATGAGATCTTTAGATCCAAATCAATAGTCATCGGTTTTGATTTGGATATAATTACAAAAAACCAAAAGAAGAGAGATGGAAACTTTAAAATTCGATGTATGTGTCATAGGTTCCGGGCCTGCCGGGTTCGCTGCGGCGATGAGGTCGTATGATTTTGGAAAACATGTCTGTATTGTAGAAGCGGGAGAGATAGGCGGAGCCGGTATTGGCGGAGCGTTGAGTTCCAAGACGATGTGGGAGCTCTCCAGTGACTATGCCATAGCCAAAAAGAAAGACAGAGGCTACTATGCCAGTGATCTGAAGATAGACTATTCCCATGTGATGAAGGCAGTAAGAGAGGCAGTAGGTGAAAAACAGTATCAACTTCTCTCCCAGATAGAAACGTTTGCCAAAAGAGAGGGATCGGACAGAAGTGTAACACTGCTTAAAGGGTGGGCGAAGTTTGAAGACTGCCATGCTGTTACAGTAACCAAAAAGAGTGGAGAGGTCATCAGGGTCAAGGCAGATGATTTTGTCATCGCTACAGGTTCTATGCCGAGACAGCATCCGACCATACCTACCGATGGCAAGCGGATCATCAACTCTGACCATATGGACAAGATAGAACGGTTTCCCAAACGTATGCTGATTGTCGGAGCAGGGATTGTAGGGTGTGAATTCGCTACCGTATTTGCCAACTTTGGCGAATCGGAAGTACATCTGTTGGATTCCCAGAACAGGGTGATCCCCTTTGAAGATGACGATGTCAGTGATTATGTCAATGACAAACTCACAGAGATAGGCGTACAGACACACCACCAGGCAACACTCCGGGAAGTGAGAGATGAAGAGGATCACCTCGATGTAATTTTGGACTACAGTGACGGCCATACAGAGGTTGTGGCTGTGGATATGATCTTTATCTCCATCGGCAGGGTACCGAACATTGCCGATCTGGGCTTGGAAAATATTGATGCCAGGGTAACGCCAAGAGGACTGCTTGAGGTCGACAGCGAGTGCAGGGTATGTGAGCATATCTATGCAGCAGGTGATATATCGGGCAATATGGCGCTTGTGAATATTGCGGAGATGGAGGGGCGATTCGCTGCCAAAGCGATTGCCGGCAAGATCAAATATCCGTTAAGTTACCATAACATCTCTACGATCATGTTTTTCAATCCGGAGGTGGCATCCATAGGACTGAATGAAAAAGAGTGTCAGCGTCAGGGCATCTCCTACAAAGTGATCTATTATCACCATTCACTCATCTCCAGGGCGATCGCTATGAGAGATACGGATGGTTTTTTCAAAATTATCGTCTCCAATGAGACAGATCCGCTTATACTGGGGATGAGAGCGGCAGGGCCTCAGTCGGCTGCGTCTATCGTCTATATGGCATCGATGATCAATGCCCGTCAGAGACTCAGTGAAGTGATGAAAACAGTACATCCGCACCCGAGCATAGGGGAGGGGATACAGGAGTGCCTCAGAAGCCTCTCTTCCAAAACCATCCTTAAACAGAAAGCATTCCCCGACAAGATCAAATTCAGGGTTTGGGAGCCGGAGAATACCTCTGTTTAAATTGAGGGGTATTCTCTATTCTGTTTCTCTTCCCATATACGTTCCGTAATTGGCAACATAATCGTCAAAGTGCTCTTCGAGCATCTTTTGGTAGGCATCGGTAAAATAGGCGATGGCATTGGCTCTGTCATTTTTCATATCTTCAGCATTCGTAAAACTTGCGGCAACGATCCATGCATTGAAACGTGCGGTGGCGTAGAGCAGTGAATCGTTGGCATCTACAGGTTTTACCTGCCGGGTATTGATATGATCGTTCGCCAGGGCAATATGCTCATCGGCTCTTTTGTAAAATGTTTCATCTCTCTCTTGTACGGGGGTTGACATCGGTAGTATCCTTTTTTGGGCTATTGTACATTTTTTTTCCTAATATTCGATACAATACCACAATATTAATATGAGGAAAAGCTATGACAAACGCTGAGAAACTGAAAAACCTTCTGGAACTGGAGATCATTCCCGATCTTGAAGCGGCGATCGATGAACTTTTTGCAATGATCGACAAATCGAAAAATGCTACCAAAGAACAAAAAGAGGATCTCGAAGAGATGCGTGAAATGCGTACGGAGTGTTTCGCCATGGTTGAAGAGATCACACGCAAAGAGATGGAAGAAGAGGAAGCGACAGAGCTGCTTGCAGAGTTTATGGATATGAAAACGGATGATAACGCCTAATATGGAATGATGCTATAGATTCATTATCGGTATAGCACATAACGATAGCCCGCAGGGTGTTGTCTCCCGACAACACCCATATGAAAAACCGGAAGCACTACGCCTCCAGCTCCTTACGTACGATCTGTACGGCTTTCACCATATTTTCCAAACTCGGTTTCACCTCTTCCCATTTACGTGTTTTCAGTCCGCAGTCAGGGTTGATCCAGAGCTGCTCTTTTGGCAGGACTTCAAGCAGTTTTCTGATCTGTTCTACAATCTCTTCCACGCTTGGGATACGCGGAGAGTGGATATCATAGACTCCCGGTCCAACCTCCTGCTTGTAGCCCACTTTGGCAAAGATTTTGAGCAGTTCGTTTCCGCTTCTTGCAGTCTCGATGGAGATGACATCGGCATCCATCGCTTCAATGGTACGGATGATGTCATTGAACTCCGAATAGCACATATGGGTATGGATCTGTGTCTCTTTTTTTGCAGCGCTGACCGCGATCTTGAAGTCTCGTACCGCCCAGCTTTCATAGGTTGGAATATTCTCGCTTCGTAGCGGATACCCCTCTTTAAAGGCTGCCTCGTCGACCTGAATGATCTTGATGCCTGCATTTTGCAGGTCGTCTACTTCGTCACAGATGGCAACGGCGATCTGTTTGCTCACTTCACTTCTTGGCAGGTCATCACGTACAAATGACCAGTTGAGGATCGTCACTGGGCCTGTAAGCATCCCTTTCATGATTCTCTCCGTTTTGCTCTGCGCATAGGCAATCCACTCAACCGTCATCGGCTCGGGACGGCTGATGTCTCCGTAGATGAACGGCGGTTTGACACAGCGGCTTCCGTAACTCTGTACCCAGCCGTTCTGGCTGAAGCCGTACCCTTGAAGCTGTTCACCGAAATACTCGACCATATCGTTTCGCTCCGGTTCACCGTGCACAAGTACTTCCAGTCCGCACGCCTCCTGAAATGTCACACACGCATCGATATAGTGCTGCATGGCTTTGATATAGGCTGCTTCGTCGATGATGCCATTTTTGAATTCTCGTCTGGCTTTTCTCACCTCCGGTGTCTGCGGAAAGGAACCGATAGTAGTAGTTGCCAACGGTTGGTAGTTGAGGGCTTTATGCTGTACAGCGATACGCTCTTCATACTTTCCATCTCGCTCAAACTTGTTGATACCTGCTACACGCTCCTGTACAACTCTGTTATGGATGCGTACAGAGTGTTTTCTCTCATGGTTCGCTTCAATGTTGCTTTCATAGGCAGTCTTCTCTTCGGTTGTAAAATGTTCAACGCCTTCAAAGAAAAATTTTGAAAGGAGTGTTACTTCAGAGAGTTTCTCGACAGCATAGGCGAGCCAGTTCCTGATCTCAGGATCCATCTTCTCTTCATACTTGAGTGTGAACGGGGTATGCAGCAGGGAACAGGAGGTGGAGATGATGAGGTTTTTCCTGCTAATAGTCTGTGTGATCTTGGAGAGAAGCGCAGCAGCAGACTGAAGGTCGATCTTCCAGATATTCCTTCCGTCCACCACACCGGCGATGAGCTTTTTGCCACTCTTGGCAATGGATTCAAGACTCTCAAAATTCTTCTCTCCGTAGAGGAAATCCAGTCCGATCCCCCACACCGGTGTATGTACCAGTACTTTCACCGCTTCGTTG
>Ga0256828_1002162_pt1 | contig 11898 bp, 7 predicted proteins | sample CV88metaG_FD_185993 | JGI IMG/M metagenome (GOLD analysis project Ga0256828, IMG submission 185993) | Hydrothermal vent microbial communities from East Pacific Rise, Pacific Ocean - CV88 | ecosystem: Environmental > Aquatic > Marine > Hydrothermal vents | place: Pacific Ocean: East Pacific Rise... | reverse complement strand
AAGAACTGTAAACGTAGTGAACTCTGCCCCACCGGCAGATACGGTACCTCCAGTCATCACCCTTGAAGGTAAGACACCCGTAACTGTAGTAAAAGGAACAACTTACACGGATGCAGGAGCAACTGCACATGACAATGTTGATGGAGACATTACCAAAAAAATCGTGACACTCAATCCTGTCGATACGTCCAAAGTCGGAACCTATACTGTCACTTACAATGTAGAAGATGCTGCTGGGAATAAAGCCACAGAGGTACAAAGAACTGTAAACGTAGTGAACTCTGCCCCACCGGCAGATACAGTACCTCCGGTCATCACCCTTGAAGGAGAGACCCCTCAAAGCCTTGTAGTGGGTACAGACTACATCGAACTGGGCGCTACAGCCCGAGACGATGTCGACGGGGACATCTCAGCAGATATCGTGATCGACACTTCGGATGTAAATACCAGTGCAGTGGGAACCTACAGTGTGACCTACAATGTTAACGACTCTGCAGGCAATAGAGCAACAGAAACAAGAACAGTCAATGTTCTAGACTCCGATTGGTATGAATATAAAGAAGACGGAGAGACCGCAACTTATACAACAGAAGGAAATATATCTACTTCAGTGAGTATACCTTCAGGTGAATTTAAATCAAGCATACAGGGAGATACGATTGTTCTTAAAGCAAACAGAACAAAAAATATTGATGGCTGTGAAATAAGGACTTCTATTATCATAAGTAATAACGGCCAGGTAGATGCAGGTTTTTTACATGAAGGAGGAACAGATTGTTCTAACGACATACATCAAGATTATGCCCCAGGAACAATAGTAACTATCGATAATAACGGTAAGATTCAGATTGAAACACCGTTAGTCAATGATATCAATTTTGGAGAAGAGTAATGAAATATACAATACAAAAACAGATAATCTTTACCGTAGGAATGGGCTTTTTCTTAAATGCATGCGGCGGTGGAGGCAGTGGTGGTGGAGAAAACATACCTCCCCAAGCTGATCACCTAATCCCACTCTGTTCAGAAAACAAGCCTGTTGATGTAACAGGGAAAACTATTAAAAAAATAGAAGATGGTGCAAAAGTAAAAATTATACATGCACCAGATACAAAAAAAATGGCTTGTATGCTCAATGGAAAAGCCCAAGTTATAGACTAATAATCACTATCTCATTCTAAAAATACCATATGTTCATTTTTACATATGGTATTTCCTTCTTAATAAGTAAAATATCTTTTATATAAGTTACTTTCCTTAATATTTTTTTAAAAAAAATAAATTATTCAAAAAATTAAGTTTATTATAAGAATGTATTATATTTTTGTTAATTTATATGTTCTATAATAATAGCGTTAAAATTAGGTGTAAAAAGGTATGCTAGAGAGTAAAAGCATATATTTTTTTACTATACTATTCTCATAAAAAAGGAAATCTATGAAAAAAAGTCTACTTATTGTCAGCGTACTACTTTCATCGACACTTGCACTGAATGCCGGAAACTACAGTTGGGCCAATAATATTGTAACGGATCATGAGCGAGGCTTGCAATGGCAGGATCAACCTTATACCAGTGCTGAACTGAAAGCATACAATAAAACATCAGCAGGAGCACAGACAGGCAAAGCTCTAAAATGGAGTGCAGCAAAATCTTATTGTAAAAATTTGAATCTTGACGGAGGCGGTTGGAGACTACCAACATATGATGAAGCCGAAACAATTATCGATACGAGTAGAAGAAACCCTGCTATTAATCCTACTTTTAAAAATGCTGTAGGTTTAGGTACATGGACGGGTACAACATATCCTGCAAATAGTTCACAAGCTTGGGGTGTGGGATTCGCCGGTGGCCGATGGCATCATTGCTACAAGGACGGAAAAATAAAGTTAGTTCGATGTGTTCGTGGAAGTAAAGAAACAGTTACACCAAAACCAACACCAAAACCAACGCCAAAACCAACGCCAAAACCAAAACCAACACCAAAACCAACGCCAAAACCAACACCAACACCAACGCCAAAACCAACGCCTCATTTAAGTGGTGATTTTACAGACGATTTCAGTAGCAATACATTATCTCAATATAAGAAAATAGGTAATGGGATATTTGTCTATGACAAAAATAATGAATATGCCCATGTAGCAACAAATGGAAGTGGCGGATTGACATTTTCTCATGCACTTGCCCCAGCGATTGACGGTACTTTCCATATAAACATTAGTACAATAAAGAAAAATGCCTCAACAGCAGCTATTGAGCTTAAATTAATTCAGGATGAAAGAACCTATTATAAGATTATTGACCGTGACGGTAGAATAACAGGTGGTATTTCCAAATATATTGATGGGAAAAGAGTTGAAGCCAAATGGTTTCATAAAAACTATGCACAGGGTAAAGACTATACAATTTCGGTTACTTTTAGTCCAACATCTACCATTGTTGAAGCATTTGGCCAAACATTGATATTAAGCAAGAATAATACACCTGTTAATGTCAACTCTTTTGCTATAAGAACTAAAAACCAAAATGTAAATTACGACAATATTGAATATAATATTCTTACTGAGGGTACGCCAAAACCAGCGCCAAAGCCAGCACCAAAGCCAGCGCCAAAGCCAATATCACAAAGTGATTTTTCAGATGACTTTAGTACAAATACACTTTCAGAGTACAAGCAAAGTGGTAGAGGTACATTTAGTTATGACAATGCAAATGAACGTGCTCATGTGATAGCAAATACCAATACAAGTTTCAACTTTTCTCACGAAGTTACTTCTAGAACAGATGGGACATTTAGGATGGATTTAAATACTGTAAAAAAATATTCTACTATGGGTGTAGTAGAAGTACGCCTTATCCAGGATAGCAGGACATATTACAAAATAGTAGATAGAGATGGCCATACAACAGGTGGCATAAGTAAATATGTCAATGGAAAAAGGGTAGAAGCAAAATGGTTCAGAGAAGGATACAAACAAGGGAAAAATTATACAATCAATGTAACTTTCAGTCCTTCATCAGTACGAGTTGAAGCATTTGGACAAATACTGACGATCAATAAAAACAATACCCCTATTTCTGTAAAATCCTTTACAGTCAGAACAAAAAATCAAATTGTCAATTACGACAATATTGAACTTCAATAAAATAGGCAGAGCTGCATACGGCAGTTCTGCATTTTTTATATACTGACTTATTACTTCTACTTCAGCAAACATTAATTGAAAAAAGTTTAGACTTTAATTAGGAACTCTGCAAAAAGCCAAACTATCTGCGAAGATAGGACGGAAAAACATGGGTCTCATGTAGATCGCCATGCTGCTCAGAAGACATTTTATAAATGAAACGGGGGCAGTAATATGAAAATTTCATATCAAACTAAACATTTAGGGAATATTCTTTTTTTTCTATTGATTCTTTTTATTATTCCATTATCTGTATATGCAGGAAAGTCAATCAGAGTTATGCCATTGGGAGATTCTATTACCTATGGTAATAATATATATAACCCACCAAATAGTGCAAAATCTGTATCTTACAGAAAATTACTATGGGACAAGCTAAAAGACAATAACTATACTGTTGACTTTGTAGGGTCTAAAATAGGTGGTACAGATTTTGCTTCGTTTGACCCTGAGAATGAAGGCCATCCAGGAGATACTGCAGCAGGAATAGCAGTAGATGTATATCAATACCTCATCAATAATCCCGCAGATATTATTCTCTTACATATTGGAACCAATAATCTAAGTACCAATCCAGAGGATATCAATACAATACTCGATGAAATTGATAGATACGAATCCGATTATAAAACACATATCCAGGTTATCCTTGCGCGTATTATCAATCGTTGGGTTGAATGGACAGATGAAAATGGAAATTCACGCAGTATTGAGCAAGATAAAGCAGATACTTCCCTTTTTAATAAGAATCTGGAGATTATGGCTCAAGAGCGTATCAAAAATGGAGATGATATTGTTATTGTAGATATGGAACATGCTGCCGGTTTAATTTATAATAATACCGACATGATCGATGACCTACATCCCCAAAAAAGCGGATTCTTAAAAATAGCAAATATTTGGTATAGGGCCCTACAAAAAAGTATTCCTTTACATCAATGGCATTTTAATGAGTCTGATGATGCAACAAATTATATCGATACATATCGTGATAATACAGGTATATGTACTGGAAAGAGTTGTCCAACAATCGTATCCGGGAGAGTCGGGAATGCACTACGTTTCAATGGTACAGATACAGAAATAACTATACCAAATGATGATACATTTGACTGGGAAAATAATGAAAGTTTTACAATAGAGTACTGGATTAAACCAAATAGAACAAAAGGAACAAACCAGGTAATAATAGGTCGTGAAAATAAGCTAAAAAACAGTTATTACTGGTGGACCGGTATCGTTGGATCAGATGGGCATATTACTTTTAGGATGCGCGACAGTAATAATACATTAATAAGTGTTGAAGGACCGGTACTTCATACAGATACATGGTACCATGTTGCTTGTATACGTGATGCAAAAACAAAGCAAAACCTTTTATATATCAATGGAGTACTGGCTGCTTCCAATCATACTGTATATACAGGCAACTTTATAGGTACTACCTCTGTCAATATCGGTTATCTCACTTTTCAGGGAAATAAAAATTTCTACCTGCAAAGTACTCTGGATGAATTGACTATTTATGCTGGAGCGTTGGATGAGAAACAAATCCTATTGCATTATCGGGGGGAAACGGGGAATAACTCAAAATTCAATATCATTTCTGTACCAGTAACTTCTGCACAGGTAGGAAAACAATATGTTTATAATATAAAAAGTAATGATCCATCAGCTTTTTATACCTATAGTGCTGATCCAGAACAGGAATGGATGCATATTGACAGTGACAGTGGGCTACTTACCGGCACTCCTGCAAAAGAAGCGATAGGAAATATTGCTATAACTACCGAAGCTATCAAGAGTGATAAAACAGCAATACAAAAATATATACTGAAAATTAGAAATCGTGCTTCTCTTCCAGATGGGATGATCCATTATTGGAAACTGGATGAAAATGAAACTTCAGAAACAAAAGTATATATCGATTCATACAGTGGTGCAGATGGAATTTGCAGTGGAGCAGATTGCCCTACTCCACGCCATGGAAAAGTAAATGGTGCTCAAAGTTTTAACGGTCACAATAAAATAAATATAACAAATACTTCCAGTTTTGACTGGGATACAAATAGCAGTTTTACAATTGAATATTGGATTCGTATTGACAGGGGTACGGATATATCTAAAAACATGGTTGTACTAGGACGTGATGGACTTACTTCATCCTTTACGTGGTGGACAGGTATTATCCATAGTACAGGTCATTCCTTCTTTCGATTACGTGACAGTAATGGGCATGCCATAGCAGTCCAAAGTAAACATTCAATTGTTGGAGACAATCATGCCGGCCATCATATAGCAATAGTAAGAAATGGAGAGACGGGAGAGATAAGCCTCTATGTAGATGGAAAACTGGAAGAAACAAAACACTATACATTTACCGGTATATTTACAGAAAACCATGCACCTGCCGTCAATATAGGATATTTAAATTTTAACGGTACTCCAAACTTCTTTTTAAATAACGGCAGTAGCGGTATCGATGATATTGCTGTCTTCAACCGGGCCATGGATAAAACAGAGATCAATACACATTTCCAGAACAGTGCTTCAGGAAAAAGTTTCGAAACAATTCTCTCTATTCCAACTTCTTCACGTTACAGTCGTCAAAATAACATTGTAACAGATCATCAAATGAATCTTCAGTGGCAAGACACCACTTATAGTTCTGCTGAACTCGATGCATATAATTCTACACTTACAGAAGATCAGACCGGTAAAGCAAAGAAATGGATAAATGCTGAGGAATATTGCAATCATTTAGATTTGAACGGTGAAGGATGGAGGCTCCCTACGATTGATGAGCTCAATTCTATTGTTGATACAAACTATATAAACCCAGCACTCAACCCTATCTTTCAAAATGCACCTGGATTAGGTACATGGTCTGGAACTACCTATGTTGATAATACCAGTCAGGCATGGGGTGTAGGATTTTATGGTGGAGGCTTACACCATTGTAATAAAGACGGCCGTATTAAATTGATTCGATGTGTCCGCACTTATACGGAAACTCCAGTAAATAATATACCACCGATAGCAGTTGCCGGTCCTGACCAGAATAGTACAGAAGGAGACCTTATAACACTGGATGGATCAGAAAGCAGTGATCCAGACGGATCAATTGTCTCTTATCTTTGGAAAGAAAACAGTATTATATTAAGCAATGATGTCAGTTTTGATAAAACAGATTTTAGTGTGGGAACACATATAGTCACACTAACTGTAACAGACAATGATGGAGCCAGCACATCGGACAATGTAGAAATTACCATTCACGGAAAACCGCCAGTCCCGGGTAATACCCTACCTACTGCTAATGCAGGAAAAGACAAAAGTATAGTGCTGGGAAACAGTGTCACACTGAGGGGCAGAGGAACAGATGCAGATGGTACCATAGAGTCCTATGTATGGACAAAAGATTCAACCATTATTGCAAACACTTCATCATTTGAGTATACACCAACAGAAGCAGGAACAGATACTTTCACTCTCACAGTTACAGATAATGATGGAGCAACAGCATCCGACATTATGAATGTACTTGTCACGGATAATTCTACCCCTCCTCCGGCAGAGGAATTCAACAGTGATGACTTCAGCAGTGATACACTTGCAGATTACACCACAAGCGGTAACGGTTCCTGGAGCTATGACAAGGACAATGAACAAGTTCTTGTTTCAAGCAGAGGAAGAACCGGTTACAGTTTTTCCCATGCTATTTCCCCTTCGGAAGAAGGAACTTTCAGTTTCACTGTCATACCATTACATAAAAATAGCAGTACAGGACTTATTGAATTACGTCTTGAAGAGAATGCCAATACCTATTACAGAATTGTCGACAGAGATGGAGACATTTCAGGAGGTATTACCAAATATGTCAATGGAACAAGAGTAGCTGCAAAATGGTTTAGAAGAGGATTCTCCCAAGGTAAAAATTATACTGTAAGCGTTACCTTCGACCACGGTGTGGCAACAGTACATGCATTTGGCCAGACACTGATCATGAATAAAAACAAAACAAGTATCAATGTCAGTGCTTTTACAATAAGAATGAAAAATCAGGATAGTATTATTGATGACATTCAATATAACTAAACTGTATCAATATACTATATTCCCTTCTATTTCATAATTGCTTGGGATAAAAGGGCGGTAATTTTAAATGCTATCGATAAACTTATTTAAAAGACCGATAATTATTTTAGTTTATTTATGATAAAAGAAGATATTTTTTCTTTTCCTTTTCCATTAAGATGACCGTTATCTGCCCATTGCTCATCTTTGAATTTAAGATGAGTAATATCTATAATATTATTTTTTTCAATATGGATATTTTTATAAAATTCATCTATATTAAAATCATATGTTGTATGGTAATTAATTGTTTCAAGTAATATATAAACTTCAATTTTATGATTTTTAATTTCATCTAATAAATAATTTAAGAGATCCAAAGCTGCCTTATTTATTTTAGTTAATTTTATTATATTTTGTTTTTTAGTTGGTTTATTATACCAGACAGTACCATTTCCATTCGTACAAACTGTAAGAATCCTTTTTTTACCCAAATAATTAAAAATTTTACAATCAGGGTTGTATTTATATGTCAAAATTAAATTTTCAATCTCCTTTTTAACTTTAATGGAGGTATGACTAAACAACAACTTATATCTATCAAAATAAAACTTTAATGGAAAAATATCTAATATATTTTTAGGAAAGGCCGGCAAATATGTTGCTTTTATTTGTTCCAGCATATCGATAAAAGTTGGTTGTTGCATACGCGGCAATTTCCACCCGCCATACAACATTGTAGGATGTATATTCAATACAATCTTCTTTGGATTTGTTTTAATCGCTTTATTTATCATATATGGATAATCAGAAAAAGATATTGCCGGTATACCATAAGTATAAATACTAAGATTCTCTTCCTCAAATATAGCTGTACTAATATGATTTTGTACTTTTGAATACCCTATAAATATAATATCATTTTGATGCTGTTTTGTATACTCTCTCATATGTGCAGCTTTACTTATTTTATGAAGAATAAAATATCCTTTTTGAGCCATATAATCATCTAATTTAAACATGAGCAATATGGTTAGTATCAATAAAAAAAAATTGATAATAAAAAAAAGTCTGATTGCCAACTTATTAGAAATTGAAGTATAAGAATTCACTGCTTTTCTCCAGAACTATATTCATTAAACTGATAAAAAAGAGTAATGAAATAAAAATTATAGTTTTTATATTTTTGTAATTTTTATAAACAAAGTTAACAGTATTATCAAATGCTAAAACCAAATATAATACAACAATAATAATGAATACTTTTATTATATCGACATCAGCAATAAAAGAAACAGGAATCATCATACCTTTTAATACTTTAATTGCATCATCCCACTCTTTAGCTCGAAAGAATACCCATGTAATATTAATAAAATTGAAAGTAAGAAACCATGCAAGCAGATGATTCATTTTCAAGCCTAATTGCTGCCATATTCTCTGAAAAACCATTGCCATCCCATGTAAAAATCCCCAGAATACGAATGTCCAACCTGCTCCATGCCAAATACCGCCAATAATAAATGTTGCCATAAGATTATTATAGGTTCTAAAATTACTTTTTCGATTCCCTCCCAAAGGGATATAAATATAATCCCTAAGAAAACGGCTAAGTGTCATATGCCATCGTCTCCAAAAGTCTTGTATACTTATTGCTTTGTACGGTGAATTAAAGTTGATAGGCAGTTTTATATTAAATAACAAAGCAGCACCAATGGCCATATCTGTATATCCACTAAAATCAAAATACAATTGAAATGTATACGAAAGAGAGGTTACCCATGCATCAAAGAAATTCAGATTCTCTGCTATATCAAAACCTTCTTTTGCCCATGTTGCAAAAGTATCAGCAATAATTACTTTTTTAAAAAGCCCAATTGAAAATATAAATAACCCTATTACAATATTTTTATAATTTTTAACTTTATTTCTATTTTGGGCAAATTGAGGCATCATTTCTGTATGATGGACAATCGGACCAGCTATAAGTTGAGGAAAAAATGTTAAAAAATTTGCATAATTTAGAAAGTTATACTCTTTTGTCTCACCTCTATAGCTATCTACAAGATATGCTATCTGCTGAAAAGTAAAAAATGAAATTGCCAAAGGTAGTGCCAAATGAAGGAGCGGGATATGGGAACCTATTACAAAATTTACATTATTTATTAAAAAATCTGCATATTTAAAATATCCAAGTAATATAATATTGGCAGTAACCCCAAATATTAAGAATACTCTTTTACTTACTATATATTCTTTATCTTTAGAGAGTGAAACACCTATCAGATAATTGAACAGCATTGAAAGTAATATAATTGGTAAATAAACTATATTCCACCAGCTATAGAAAAAAAGTGAAGCAAAGACCAAAAATCCTTTACTTGCCTCTGTTAATCTTTTACTGTTTAGATAAAAATATATGAAAAATGTAATTGGTAAAAAAGCAAAAATAAATATATAACTATTAAAAAGCATTCTTTTTTTCCTATATCAAGTTTTAAAACAAATTGTATTTTTGTAAATACCATTCAACTGTTTTCACTATCCCGCTTTCAAAATTTTCTTCCGCTCTCCACCCAAGTTCATTTTCCAGTTTTGTAGCATCTATGGCATAGCGCCTGTCGTGCCCGGCACGGTCTTCAACATATGTAATCTGATCCATATAACTTTGCCCTGAATCTTTAGGAGTGAACTGATCCAATATTTCACAGATTTTATTGGCTATATAATTATTATCTCTTTCATTTCGTCCACCGATATTGTACACTTCACCTGCTTTTCCTGTATGGTACACAAGGTCTATACCTTTACAGTGGTCCAGTACATAAAGCCAGTCACGTATATTTTTTCCATCACCGTAAATAGGGATAGTGTTACCGTTGATCGCATTACGGATAATAGTGGGGATCAGTTTTTCATCATGCTGTTTTGGACCGTAGTTGTTTGAACAGTTCGTAATTACAGTGTTCATTCCATATGTATGCTGATAACTCCTTACAATCATATCACTTGATGCTTTGGATGCAGAATAAGGAGAGTTTGGCGCATAAGGTGTTTTTTCTGTAAAGAGCCCTTCTTCCCCAAGCGTTCCATATACTTCATCCGTAGATATATGGTGAAAACGGGGAAGTTTTCCTGAGTATTTTTTCTTATACTTAAACGGTGCATTCATCCAATACTTATAAGCGACATCAAGCAGCGTAAACGTTCCGTTGACATTGGTTTCAATGAATACTCCCGGATTTTTAATAGAATTATCTACATGGCTCTCTGCTGCAAAATGTATCACTCCTGAAATATCATATGTATTAAAAATATACTCTACAAGTTCACGGTTACAAATATTTCCCCGAACAAAGGTATAACGTTCATTTTTTTCTACCTCTTTCAAATTTTCCAGATTTCCTGCATAGGTTAGGAGATCAAGGTTGACAATATGGTAATTTTCATATTTTTCCAAAAAATACGGTACGAAATTAGACCCTATAAAACCTGCACAACCTGTAACCAAAATCGATTTCATGCTTCGCCTGCCATTTCAATCATATACTGTCCATATTCTGTTTTTTTCAGAGGCTGTGCCAATGCAATAAGTTCATCTCTTGTAATCCAACCTTTGTAAAAAGCCACTTCTTCAATACACGCCACCTTGTATCCCTGTCTCTGCTCGATTGTTTGTATATACTGACTGGCATCTGCCAGACTTTTATGTGTTCCCGTATCCAACCAGGCAAATCCGCGCCCAAGTACCTCTACCTTTAAATTACCTCGCTCAAGATAAACTTGATTGATCGATGTAATTTCAATTTCTCCACGTTCTGAAGGTTGAATTGTTTTTGCTATTTCAACCACATCATTATCATAAAAATAGAGACCGGTAACTGCAAAATTACTTTTTGGATATTTAGGTTTCTCTTCAATTGAAAGGACATCAAAATCTTTATTGAACTCAACAACACCAAAACGCTCCGGATCTTTTACCTGATACCCAAAAACAGTTGCACCCTTTTTCTGTTGTGTCGCACGTTCAAGTCTTGGTGTCAATCCTGAACCAAAAAAAACATTGTCTCCCAAAATAAGACACACACTGTCATTGCCTATAAATTCTTCACCAATAATAAACGCTTCCGCCAGGCCATTTGGAGCATCCTGTATGGCATAAGAAAATTTCATTCCAAGATACGTACCATCACCTAACAGCTCTTCAAATCTTGGTATATCTTTTTCTGTAGAAATAATAAGCACTTCTCGAATACCTGCCAGCATTAAAACAGACAAGGGATAATAGATCATTGGTTTATCATAGATGGGAAGCAACTGTTTTGAGATTACTTTTGTTATGGGATGCAGCCTTGTACCACTACCTCCTGCCAGTATAATACCTTTCATTTAATCTCCCTTCTCTTTTAAACTTTTCAATTTACCCAACTAATCTACAGCTATATTTCTATATTAAAATACAATGTCATAACTACTTGTTTTAACTCCATTTTATAAGGTCTTTACTATGTGTAACACCACAAAAATCAAAAACTGTTTTTCCAAAAATCCTGATTCCCTTGAACTCGTCATGGGCCACGAGGAATACGATAATATCGGATTCATTGATCGCTTCTTCATCTTCTCTAAGTTCAA
>Ga0256828_1002161_pt1 | contig 11900 bp, 14 predicted proteins | sample CV88metaG_FD_185993 | JGI IMG/M metagenome (GOLD analysis project Ga0256828, IMG submission 185993) | Hydrothermal vent microbial communities from East Pacific Rise, Pacific Ocean - CV88 | ecosystem: Environmental > Aquatic > Marine > Hydrothermal vents | place: Pacific Ocean: East Pacific Rise... | reverse complement strand
GTGAATAATTATCTATTACTTGATTTAATGAATTATAACTATGTTTGGGTAAATGATGAATGGGCAAAAGAGAGAGGACTTAAATTTAAAGATGATGTAATTATCAAAAATGCTTCTGGTAGAGAAGTAAAAGCAAAAGTATTCCCAACAAAAAGAATTAGAAAAGATACAGCTTATATAGCAACAGGATTTGGAAGTAAGTCAAATTTAATTACTCTTGGTGAAAATAATGGTATTTCACAAGCAGAAGTTTGTGATAATAGTATTGACCCAATTATCGGTTCAGCAAGTATGAATGAAACAATTATTACTATAAGAAAGGTGTAACAGATGGCAAATTATGCAATGGCACTGGAATATCAAAACTGCATAGATTGTAGAGCTTGTGAAGTAGCTTGTAAAGATGAAAATGGAGTTATGTTAGGTGCAGATAAACAGAGAATTTGGGTTGGAGTTGTTGAGGGTGGAAACTCTTTATCTGATTTATTTGTTAATTTTTACCCTTCTCAATGTAATCATTGTGTAGATGCTCCTTGTGTAACTGTGTGTCCTACGGGGGCTTCTCACTTTGTTGAGGGGGGAATTGTAAAAGTTGATTATAATATGTGTATTATCTGTAAAGGGTGTATGGAAGCTTGTCCTTATGAAGCAAGATTTGTAGATGAAACTAAACATGCAGTTGATAAATGCACATTCTGTGATGGAAGAATTCAAGAGTTTGGGACTACTGCTTGTTCAGCAACTTGTCCTACAAAAGTTAGAACTTTTGGTGATATTGATGATAAAAATTCTGATATTAGAAAAAGACTTGAAGGTAGAGAGTTTTTTGTATTAAAAGAGGATGAAGAAACACTTCCTAAACTTTTCTATCTTGCTCCAGAAGATAAAGAGTTACAAAAAAGAACACTTGGTGAAAATATAAAACTTCATAAATTTGATGATTTTATCAAAAGATATGAGGAGGAAACTGCTAAAAGGAGAGAAGAATGGAAAGAAGCATAAAAAAAATCGGTGGGCTTGATATCAAGTTCGCAGGTATAGGGGAACTTTTATTTAATAAAACTATGCTTATTGCTTATGTTTTATTAGCAGTTGGAGTTATAGGATGGATTCAAATTTTCTCTTTAAGATATGGACATCATTTTGTAAATACTGCTGATTTAGTTAATGCACACGGAGCTCATGCTTCAGCAATGGCAGAAGCTTTAAAAGAGCAAATTTTTAATATGCATCATATTGAAGAGGTTCCAAGACAAGAGCCGTGGGGAATTTTTGTTGCTCAATATACTTATCTACTTTATGGTGGGTCAGCACTTATTTTTTTAGTTGCTTTGGCAGAGTTAGCAGGTCTTCATATTGCTCATAAAGCATCAGCAGCACTTATGACACTTGGTATTTCATTAGCTCTAGGAGGAATGACTTCAATCGCTAGTGACTGGGGAAATCCTCTTAATATTTATTGGATGATTTTAAATCCTCAACCACAATCAGGTATGTGGATGATGTTACCATTATATAGTATTTATATCCCTTTTACATTTATTGAAATTTATTTTTTAATGACAAATAAAAGAGAACTTGCTAAAAAATTAGCTTTACCATTAGTTATAACAGGTCTTTTTATAGATATGGCTGAATTTTATATCCAAGGGATTTTATTTCAATTAAATGACCCAAGACATTTATGGACAGATTTTACTGGATTATGGATTTATTTCTTATTAACAGGAGCTTTATCTGGAATTGGATTTGCTTTAATTTATAGTGGTCTTGCTTTAAAAGATAAAGAATGGTATGGGGAATTAAAAGAGACTTTAAGAAAAGCTGGAATGGCGATAATTGTTTTAGTTGGATTATATGAAACTATTTCTGGATTAGCAGGAATAGGGGAATATCCTTATACTACAATGTTCTATGGATATGTAATTCTTGGATTATTATTACCATTAGGATTATTAGCAGTAAAACAAGACTTTTTAGCAGGTATTTCAATTGCAATTGGAACTTTCGCAGCGAGAGAGCTTTTTGTATATGGTGGTAATGCTGAACCTATGACAAATAGATTTGGAATGGGTCCAGAAGCTTTTTCTACTTATAATGTAGCAGAACTTGAAAAAGCAATTTATGAAGCACCACATGCTATGGAAGTTATGATTATTATTGCATGTATTGGTGTTGGAATAGCAATTTTTAAAATTATAGATGGATTACTTGATGTAACTGAACAACCTCACTAAAAAAAGTGGGTTTTTTTGAGAAAGAGAGAGGTAAAATTTTAATTTAAATAACTCTCTAAAAGAGATTTTAATTCATAATCTTTTGCCTCTTTCGCTTTTTTTATATATTTTTTATCAAAAAAATCTGCTTCTCCGCCACTTGATAAAAGTAATTCTAAATTTTTTAAATCTCTTTTTTCTATCGCCCAAATTAAAAGTTCATAATTGTTAGCATTAGGGTTTGCTCCCCGTCTTAAAAATTCTTTCGCTAATTCAATATGACCATTTTTCATTGCTTTTCTTAACGGATATTCATCATCTATATGATAATCAGCACCTCTTTGCATTAAAAATTTAACTATTTCAATATGACCATTTTCAGAAGCATATTTTATTGGAGTATTTTTTGAAGCAGTAGGGGATAATCCTATTGAATATAGATATTTTACAACATCTAAATGTCCCCCCTTAGCAGCTAATGATATTGCTAAATCAAATCTTGCATGTATATTCGCTTTTTTATTTACTAAAAATTGGACAACATCTAAATGTCCATTGGCACTTGCCCAGATAAAAGCACCATCTTTCAAAGAGTGAATATCAGCACCATTTTCCAAAAAAAATTGGACTAATTCTAAATAACCACACCCTGCACTATATCTAAAACAGAAATCTTCAAACAGATGAATATCTATATTTTTTTCTATTAAAAATTTAAATAATTCAATATCTCTTTTTTCTGTAATCCAGAATAGTATATCAAATTGATGTATCAATTCCCCTTTAAAGTTATTTGCTAATAACATTTTCAATTCTTTACTATTCCCTTTTTTTGCTAACAGATGTAATTTTTTTTCTATCTCCTCATTCATTTTTTACCCTTTTTTGGTAAAATTGTAACAAAAAAGAGTGATAAAATGGATTTAAAAGAGATAAAAAAGATAAAAGAGGAACTTTTTAGTGAAGAAGAGGTGATAAAATTTTTAAAATCTATTACAACTGAATTATTAAATTCAAAAGTTAAAACAGAAACAATTTCCCCTCTTTTATTAACTCATAAAGAGTTTATAGATATATCACTCAGTAGAATTTTAAAAAAGATAAAAGAGGGGGTAAAAAGTAGAGCAGAAAAAATGGGTAAACCGATAGGGGATAAAATTTTTGAGTTAAAATTGGAGTATTTAGCAGGGTATCTTTTAAAATATGATATGGCAAATAAGATGATAATTCATAAAACAATTGCTAATTTTATTCTTAATAATATCCGTAAAAATCCATTAAAATTAAACTATTTTGTTTCAACTTTAAATAGAGAGATTTATAAAACGAAATCTGGGCAGTTTCGTTATCCTATTTTATACCCATTTGATAAAAATCGTTTTAATAATCCAATTCCTCCTTTAAAAACTTTGTTAAATAAGATAGATACAATAAATAACTCTTTAAAAGAGAAAGAAGAGATATTAAAAACTGAAAAAGATGAGTTAGCAAAAGCAGAATTGGAAGTTGCTCAAATTAAAGTAGCTGCTGTAGATATGAAGCAGATTGTTACTGATTTAAAAGAGATTTATGAGGGGAAAGAGTTGAATAGCAGATTATCAATGATAAAAAATCAACATTCAAGATTTAATGTTTTATTAACAGAATTAAAAGATAGAATTATTGAATTAAAAAGAGGGATAAAAAGTTTAGAAAAAAATATAAATGGGATAAAAGAGAAATATAAAGATATATTATCAAAAGAGGATTTAATTATTGAAGAGATAGCAAATAACTTGAAAAAGATGAAAGAGAAAGTTATTTAATAATTTTCTGTTTTTATTTTATGTTGAATTTCAAAAATCTCTTCAATATCATTTAGTTGTAAGTTATTATATTTATCTACCGCTTTTAGTATCATTTTTGAAATATCTCCAAAATTTATCTCTTTATTTATAAATTTTTTAATTGCGATTTCATTTATTGTATTTATTACTACTCCTAAATCTGGATTTTTAAGTAATTCATCTTTAATCTGCCAAATAGGATAGCGATTTGTATCTATTTTTCTAAATTCAAGCTTTTTTAGCTTTGTAAAATCAATATGAGTTACTATCTCTTTATTAACTTTACCAAGTAAAGCAAAAGCGATAGGAAGTCTCATATCTGGATAAGCAATATGAGCGGTTGTGCTACCATCTACAAAATCTATAAAAGAGTGAATTGTGCTACTTGTTTCAATCACTGCATCAATTTTATCTATTCCAAAAAGCCATTTTGCTTCAATAACTTCAAAAAGTTTATTTACCATCGTAGCACTATCAATTGTAATTTTAGTTCCCATTTTCCAATTTGGGTGATTTAATACCTCATCAAGAGTAGCAGTTTGGAGTTTTTGAAGTGGATAATCTCTTAATGCTCCTCCACTTGCAGTTATATTAAGTTTTTTTATTGGACGATTATTAAAAAGATACCAAAGCCCGAAATGTTCGCTATCTATTGGAGTTATTTTTGAAGTATCAACAAATTTACCAGCTATAACTAAACTCTCCTTATTTGCAAGTGCTAATTTTTTATTACACTCTATCGCTTTTAGAGTAGGTTTTAGTCCAACTTCTCCAACCAAAGCATTTACAACTATCTTGCTACTCGTTTCCTCTATCGCTTCTAAAATAGCTCTCTCACCATATTTTACATTTGTAAAATCTGTTTTATTTGCTATTTCTTTATTAGAAACTACCACTTTTTTAGGATGAAACTCTTTTATCTGTTCATTTAAAAGTTTATAATTATTCCCAGCGACTAAAACCTCAACATTTAAATTAAATTCTTTTGCTATTTTTAGAGTATTTACCCCTATACTTCCGGTGCTTCCTAAAAGTATCATCTAATCTCCAATGTTTCATAAAATTTTACAAGTTTTAAATCAAAAGTTTTAAATTCGCAAAAAGGGTGTTTAATAGGATAATTATTTTCTTTTATAATAGAAAAATATAAACTTTGTATAAATTTATTTTTTAAATCATTATTTAATAAATTTTGTTTATTTAAATTACTATATCCTAAAATAACTATATATTCCATCTTAAAACCACATTCTACAAATAATAAACTATTTACAAACATATAAGCATATTGAATTTGTAAATTAGAATCTTCTATTTTATCTGTTAAAGTTTTTTTTAATTCAATTAAAAATACTTTTATTATTTTATCCTCTAAATCCACTAATAAAATTACACCATCACAATTTTTTGTTTTAGAAATACATTTTAAATTAAAATTACTATCCATTTTTAAATTTACTAAAAATTTTTTATCACTAAAACGATTTTTAAATTTTAAATTAATTTCTCCCTCTCCACTTTTTTCAAATTCTTTAACGATTATTTCATTTGATACTTCTTCTATTTTACATAAAGGAAATAAATTTTCCCACCATTTAAAAAAATCAGCTTTATTTTCAACTTTCATTTCCACTCTCTATAAGTTCATATAATTTATGCATACTATCTATTCTATTACTTAAAGCTTCTACAATAAAAGGATTATCTATTCCCTCTTTCGAAACCTCTACTTTTTTGACTATACTTTTTTGATTTTTTAATATAAAATTATAAACATTTACTTTTTTATAATCTATTGAAACTTCTTTATATTCGTCTGGTCTTTTATCTTTAGATATATTATTAGCTAAAATTAAATTATTTAATTCATAAATCAAATAATCACTATGAGTAGTTATTAAAACTTTAATACCATTATTTATAAGCATTGCTATCAATTTAGCTATAAGTTTTTGATTTTTAAAACTTAAATGTGCTTCTGGCTCTTCAATAATTAAAAGAGAATTTTTAAAAATAAATCCTCTTTGTAAAAATACTGCTAATGGAATCAATTCTGAAATAGATGAAGAAGTATGAATAAGGTCTATTTTTTTATTATAATTACCTCTTGAGTTTTTAATAAAAAAATCTATATTTGTATTATCTTTATATACCCTAACTTTTCCATTTAATAATTTTTCTTCTAAAAATTTATTGAAATTATTATCTATAATTTCTTTTGAAAAAGATAATTTTTTTAAAAAATCTATAATCCAAATAGGCAGTTTTTCTTTATTTTGACTATTTTTAAAAAAAGTATTATCTATTGCATAATTTAATAAAATATCTTTTGTATGTAAATATCCTGTCCTTGCGGAAGGCAAGTAATTTGATGATGGTATATTTACAGAAGCTTTAATTAACAATAATAAAATCATTTCTATTATTTCTTGAGTAAAAAGTTTTTTGTTAAATTTTGAGATTTCTATAATCCTTTTACCCTCTATCCCAAACTCATTATTTTTTTCTTTTAAAGAGATTTCTATAAAAAATTCATAGATACTATCTGTTTGTGATTTTTTTATGAATAGAGTAACTTTATTTCTTATATCATAAAAAATATTTATATCAAAAGAATTTGAAACTAAGAAACTAAAATATTTTTTTGTAAAATTTTTAATTACACTTTCAATAATATTTTCTAATCCTTGTGTTGAAATTTCTTTGCTAATATCTATGTTTTTTTCTAATTCAATTTTATCTAATAAATCTATAATTTCTTTTTCTAAAAATTCAGAATATAAATTTGAAGATTTTATCTCTTTTTCTATATTTATTAATCTATCAAAAAATATAGCTAAATAACTTTTCCCAGCTGAATTATCACCCATAAAAATAGTCAAATCATTTAAAAAAATATCATCTTCTATTTTTTCAATTGTTCCAAACTTTTTTAATTTTGTAATTTTAAACATTTTAACCCTTTTATACCATTTTCATCCCAACATAAAGTATAATAACCCCAAACAGATACCCATCAAGTCTATCTAAAATCCCTCCATGACCAGGAAAAAGATTTCCACTATCTTTTACTCCTGCTTTTCTTTTTAGATAACTTTCAAATAAATCCCCAAATACACTAAAAAAACTAACTAAAAAAGAGATAATTAAAGAGATATAAAAATCTACAAAATATAATCCTGCTAAACTTCCAAAAATAGTTCCTGCAATAACTCCCCCTGCTACCCCTTCAATAGTTTTATTTGGAGATGTTGGGGAAAATTTTGTTTGTCCAATATATTTTCCTGTAAAATAAGCAAATGTATCTGTAAAAGCAACTGCTATAATTAACCAAATAACAGAAAAGATTCCAAATTCTTTATATAAACTAAAAAAGATAATCATACTAATAGTTGGATAAAGAAAAGGGAACACCTCTTTCATCTCTTCATTTTTATATGCTTTGTAACTTATAATTATAATTGCTGGTAAAAAAACTATAAAAATTGGTTCTTTAACAAATAATAACAATATCCAAGTTATTAAACCTATTATTAAACTTTGATAATTATTATCTATTTCTACAAGTTTAGAGACTTCCACTATTCCTATAAGATAACTTATTCCTAATAATAACCAAATTAAAAAAGGGTTATTTATTATTAAAATAACACTTAAAACAGATACCATTACCAACCCAGTTATAACTCTTTCTTTATTACCTAATACCGCTTCTTTTAACCTATTTAAATCCATTTTTATCCTTTTATATCAATATGTCTTAAAGTTTGTTTAGAAAATTCTCTATACTCATCTTTTGTGCTATTTTCATCTATTTGATTAGATTTTTCAATCTCTCTTATTTTTCTAACTTTTTCCTCTTTTTCCTGTGCTGAAATTTTAGCAAATTCATCGGCAAATTTTTCACTTGCTACCTGTTCAGCATATAAATAAGTTGGAATATGCATATTTTGATTGATATTTGTAATTTGACCTATAAAACTCATTTTAACCTCACTTTCAAACTTTTATAAGTTACATAATTTACAAAAGCTTTTTCTTTGATATAAAGATTTCGTCGTTGTGTGTAATCTACAATCCCTTCCTCTTCACCACTAAAAGTTAAAGCAAGTTTTGCTGTTTTTATGATAACATCGTCTGGAACTCTTTTTTTATTAGTTTTTATAATAATATGAGCTCCTGTTCTATTTTTGATATGAAACCATAAATCATTTGCTTTACTATCTTTTAATAGTTTTATATTTCCTTTTTCATTTTTTCCAACCAATACCAAAAAATCATCAATATAAAATGTTTCTATATTATCCTCTTTTACTTTTCTCTTTTTATTTGAATTATAGATATTTAATTCACTAATAGTTGCTGTTTTTATAATCCCTTTTTTATAATTTTCTAAAAATTTTATCTTTTCTAAAAGATTATTTTTTTCTATTTTTATCTGTTTAGATTTTACTTTCATTTTTTTTGAAAGATTATAGTAGTAGTTACCTATTTCATTTAGATTTTTTAATGTTGGTATCTCTATTTTTATTTGATTACCTTCAAAATCTTCAACTTCAATAAATTTTTGATAAGGGTTGATTTTATATAAGTTTATCATTGATAAATCAGCATAAAGTTTATATTTTTCACTCTTTTTTAATAGAGTTTCACTATCTTCAAGAGAATTTAGAATAGTATAAAGTTTATCAATTTTTTTATTAATTTTTTTTATAATTTGCTCTTTTAATCTATTCAATTTTTTATTATATTTCTCTTTAAAAAGAGTTTGAGTATAAGTTTCAATATCATCAATTTTAAAAATTTTCTCTTTTATATTATGTGGAGGAAGAGGGGGTAATTTTTTTCCTATTTCTACTGGTCTTATAGATTGAAAAGGGGAAATATGATGTAAAGCTTCTATAATGATAGAATTTTGATTTAAAATAATAGCATTTGTATATCTGCCAGTAAATTCAAACTGAATATAATTTATCTCTTTTTTAAAATGTAAATTTGTTTCAACCTCTATTTTTAGAGTTCTTTCAAATTGAGTCACTTTTAAAATTTTAGCTTTTGTAAATTTTTTAGTTAAAACAATATCAAATGGAGCATTAAATTTTTTGCTAATATCATAATCAACTCCTATATAGATATCACTATCCCCTTTTGTAAGGTCAAATATATAATTTTTTTTATCTATTTGAAAAAGAATAACATTATTATCCACTCTAATAGCTCTTTTTATAAAGTTACTTTTTTTTAATTTTTCTGTTACTTTTTTTAAAATAAACTGCTTCATTCCCAACTCTTTTTAATTTTATTATACTAAATTTTTTCTATTTTAAGTATAATAACAATAAAATAGTCTTTAAAAAGATAAGAGGAGTCAAAATGTTAAGTAGATTTTTCAAAAAACAAGTGAATAATAATTCAAATAGTTCAGAAGAAACAAATCTTTCACGATTTGAAGAGGAGCATGATGAGTTAATTGAAACTTATCATAGAATTACCGAATTAGCTAAAAATTTGGAGATAGATAGTTTAAAAAAGGAGTTAGTAGAGTTTAAAGATACTCTTATTACCCATATAAAAAATGAAGCAGGTGAGGTCTATACATTTTTAGATTCTGTATTACATCCTGAAAAGGATAAATCTTTATTAAATGAAATTTATCAAATTAAGAGAGATGTTGTTCCATTAAGAAATAAAGTAAATATATTAACTCAAAAGTATAATAACATTACAAAAAATGATATTCACGATTTTTTATCAGATTTTCAATATATAGGGAAACTTTTACATGAGAGAATAGAGATAGAGGAGAATAAACTTTTTAAATACTATCTATTAAAAAAGAGATAGATATTTATTCTTTACTATCTTGATTATTTTTCTCTTTTTCTTTTTTTATACTATTTATTGATGAAATAAATAATCCATATAAAATATATAATCCTAAAAGTATTGAAAGAGTCCATATAGTCCATAGATATAAAAATGAACCTATTAAAATTAAAGTTATAATTACTTTCATTTTTAAATTTTGACTAAAATCTATTTTTTTAAATGATGGAAATTTTAGATTACTTACCATTAAAATACCAAGTCCAATTGCTATAATTAAAATTTCTAAATTAAAATTTCTATTTAAATCTAAATTTAGCATAATAAAAGTAGCTAATGTTGCGGCAGCAGTTGGGATAGGGAGTCCAATAAAAAGAGTAGGGTCATTATTTTCAGTTGTGATATTAAAACGAGCTAATCTAATTGTTCCAAATACAACAAATAACCCAGTAATTAAAGCACCTACTTTTCCATAAGTTTGACCGATACTAAAAAATAGCATCATTGCTGGAGCAACTCCAAAAGCAACAATATCAGCTAAACTATCAAATTCAAGTCCAAATTTTGATTGAGTATTTGTTAATCTTGCTACTCTTCCATCAAGTCCATCTGCTATAAATGATAAAACAATATATATAAAAGCTTTTTCAAATTTTTCTTGACTTGAAGCAATTACACTCATCATTCCAAAAAATACAGATAAAGCAGTAAAAAGATTTGGTAATAGATAAATCATTTTAATTTTTTTCATTAACTTCCTTTAAATTTTTTGTTTATTATATCTAAAATCAAACTATTTTTTTATATTTAGATATAATTTTAAATTGTGCTAAAAGTTTAAAAAAGGAATAGATTTATGAATAGATTATTTGTTGTAAATAAGCCGATGTTTGTTTCTTCAAATTTTTATCTAAATAGGATAAAAAAAAAGTATAAAGTTAAAAAAGCTGGTTTTTCTGGAACATTAGACCCATTTGCAAAAGGGTGTTTAATTATTGCTTTTGGACAATATACAAAACTTTTTCAATTTTTAAAAAAAACTCCTAAAAGATATAAAGCAACACTTTTTTTAGGAGCATATTCTGAAACTTTGGATATTGAAAAAATTAGTTATGTAGAAAAAATAGATAGTTTTCAGATAACTAAAATAGAAAAAATTTTAAACTCTTTTAAAGGAAAAATTAAACAGATACCTCCAAAATATAGTGCAAAAAAAATTGATGGAATTCGTGCTTATTCTTTGGCAAGAGATGGAAAAAATCTAAACATTCCAGAGATAGAAATAGAGATATTCAATATAAAATTATTAAATTATTCTCACCCTTTTTTAAGTTTTGAAGTAGAGGTTAGTGAAGGGACTTATATCCGTTCATTAGGGAGGGATATTGCTGAAAAACTTGGTACTTATGGTAGTTTAAGTTATCTTGAAAGATTGAATGAAGGAGAATTTAAATTTGAGAATGAAAGAAGTTTAAACCCTTTGGATTTTTTAAATTTAAAAGAGAATTTCTATTTAAATGATATTAAAAATTTAGAATTAGGTAGAAAATTGAATAAAAAAGATTTTCAAATTAAAGAAAATGGTAGATATTTTGTAAAATTTAATAACTATTTTGCTATTATTGAATTATTAGATAATGAAGTTAAATATCTATTAAATAAGGTTGAATTATGCTTGTAATAAGTAGAAAAATAGGTGAAGAATTAAAAATAGGGGATGATATAGTTTTAAAAATTATAAATGTAGATAAAAATCAAGTTAAAATAGGAATAGAAGCTCCTAAAAATATAACTATTTTAAGAATGGAACTTGTAAAAGAGGTAACAAAACAGAATAAATTAGCAATTATAGATGATGATGTTGCTATTTTTTCAAAATTAAGTCGTATTTTTAAAAAAGAGTAAAAGTTTAATTTTTTGTGAGAAGGTTTAGAGGATTTTATACCCAACCCCTTTTATATTTTGAAAATCTATTGAGAGTTTCTTTTTTAATCTACTAATAAAAATATATAAACTATTTCCAGATTTAGAG
>Ga0256828_1002160_pt1 | contig 11901 bp, 14 predicted proteins | sample CV88metaG_FD_185993 | JGI IMG/M metagenome (GOLD analysis project Ga0256828, IMG submission 185993) | Hydrothermal vent microbial communities from East Pacific Rise, Pacific Ocean - CV88 | ecosystem: Environmental > Aquatic > Marine > Hydrothermal vents | place: Pacific Ocean: East Pacific Rise... | reverse complement strand
CTTAAATTTTGGTTTTAAAAATTTTTAAAAAACTAAATAACTAACATACGACACTTAGTTAACTATTCATAGTGTGTGTACTGATAGTTAACTATAGATAAAAACGCGAGTATTTAGGTTGGTTAGATCGTTCAAAGACAGGAAATTAACTTAGAGAATATTCTCTAAGTTAATTAAATTATTTTAAAATCTTCCTGGTTTGCGGTTACTTTTTATAATAACTCTTTCCGGAGTAGTTTCTATTTTTGGAGAAGTTGCTCTAAAAATAGCATCTTTTGTACTAGATATTATATTATCTTTAGTATCTTTTATTTTAGACGATATCTTTTCAACTGTATTTTTATTACCTACCCAATTCCCAGTTCCATTTTGAAAATCATTTTTTCTTTGAAATCTAAGAGAACTTGCTTTATCTTTAGATAAGGCTTTCGTTTGTTGGTTAATAGTATTTGCATGTTCTCTATTAGAATACCCATTATTATCTATTTTTGAAGGATTTTTAAGAAGTTCTGTTCGTTCAGATCGTTTTGTTTTTATAGCATTTGTTATACTTTTTCTAGCCGGGTTTAAACTTTTTAAAGCGCTTTTTACACGACCTTTAAGAGACTCCTCTAACATTTCAACAGCTTCTTCAACTAACACATTTTTATTTATTTCTAATATCATTTTATATTCCTTGTTTTATTTTTATTTAGTTATTGTTTAAATTATTTTATTTTCTTTTATAATTGTCATTGATTTTTGGTTAAGTACCAATTCCTCTAAACGTTTTTGAAGTTTAGAATCTATTTCATTTAATTCCGGAAACAATTGCGAATTATAATTCATAGTACAGAACAATGCTATAAGTTTTGGTAAGAATGTATAATAATTATAATATTCTTTTTCTCCAACATTTTGGATCATAAGAGTTTTTAAAGTACTATCTGATATTTTTAAAATATCTAATATTTCCAAAAGTTTAGCAAAATCCTCGAATTTTTCTGGTCTGAATTTAGCAAAATCCTTCATTACTTTTTCATAGTATTCTTTAGCTTCTTCGCCTTTAGAAATTATATTCTCATGTCTTGCGTTATCTTCATATGGTGTTCTATTCTTTTTAGAATCTGGATCTTCTTCTGGAAAAATTGCATCTAACGAAACTCTTACGAATTCACTCTTATTCGCTTTTAAAATTTCTAATGCGCTTTTAGTACTCATCTGTAAGAAATACGTTAACATCATAAATTGAACAGCCAATCTAAGTTTAATAATTTTGATATCTTTCTCTGTTTTAATATCTTCTTCCGTTTCTGTTTTAATAGCTGGTTTTAAAGAAGAATCGACTCTGGAGAGAACTTTACGAATCTGTTTAAGTAATAAATCTTCCGTTGTTTTATATACTTTAACTTTTTCTGGTTTATTTTTATTAGTAGCGTTATAAGCATAAAATTGTAATAATCCAAAATAAGATAAATCGACCAATTTTAACCAATCTATTTCGGCCATAAATTTTTCAATATATTCTTTTTTATCTTTTTCCAATGAATCTATTTTAAGAACCTGTTGAGATGTAATTAAAGTTCTAGTTCCTTTAATAGCAGTAAGGGTATTTTGTAAATCATATATTATTTTTTTAAATTGATCTATTCTACCTTTTCCACCATAATTAAGAACTGCAAAAGGATTAATAAAAATTTTATATAACGTATTTTCTTTAGCTATGACTTCGACGGGGACTTCGACATTAATTTGGCCAAATACTATTTGATTTTTAGTCATTAGTTCATGAACTAATTTAGTTTTTTTAGAAGTACTGAATTTTGATAAAGCTACTTTAATTTTTTCATTAACCGCCTTGTAAAAATCTTTGTCTTGTATTAAATTCATCCCCATTGCAACGGTAGTATCCTTCAAATAAGAATATTGTTTGGATGAATTTAATGTTCCGGTATCAGTTCTAGAAGTTAAAGATTCTTTTAATCCTCCAGAAGTATTTGTGTTTGTCATCATCATGTTTCCTTTAAATTAAATATTTTTGAATAAAATCTAAATTTGGAATAAGTATATTATTATTTAGATTATCTTGATTAAATTGAAATAGACTACCAATATTATTCGCGAATAATATTATTGGATAATATTCCATAATTCCATATTGTTCGTATGCTATTAAATCCGGCCTATTTTTATATTTTGATCGAAATGGGATAGTTTTACAATTATCTAATAAAAAAGTTTCTGATACTAAATTTTGATTTAATTTGAATGGTTTGGCTTCTGTTAAATTATTCAGTGCTACTGTTTCCGAAGTTAGTTCCGTTGGAATTTCGTATGTAATCATATATAACTCTTGTGTTGTGGTATATTATTTAGTTTGTTTCATAAAGACAGGAAAAACCTATTGGAATTATCCAATAGGTTTTATTTCTGGTCGTAATTTAGTATTATCTTTACTTCGACATTTAACATGATTTAAATTCATTGGGTTAGAACAATCCAATTCTCTGTTTATTCTAGGGGTACCAGCTTGTGTTAAATTTCCAGTCTTAGCATTATTTAAATATCTATTTACTTTTAAACCATTATCTTGATTTTTTTGCGACATTTTAATTCCATGTAAACCAGTAGTATTAACTTTCTTTTCCCCAATTATACCATCAGTTTGATGTTTAATTCCAGGGGTTGGTTTAACTTCTTCTCCAAAAGCCCGTTCCTCAAAAATATTAAAAACTCTTGGTAAAGCTGTATCTTCAAATAAAGAATTACTTGGAGTGCTTTTATCAACTCCAAGTTTATCAATAATTGAATTAATATTATGTTCGTCATTTCTTTTTAAATTTGTGAGTACTGTTTTAGAACCTTGAAGAACATTTTTTTCAGCGCTTTGTACATCGCTTTTCATGTGAGCTAAAGGATCTGAAACTTCACTTTGAACACTATTTACCGAAGTTTTATCAAATGCTGTTCCTTTATCTTTATTCGCTACATTATTTTCAGATAATCTTTTTGTTATATCCTTAAACATATTTGGAGAAGATAATGGATTACTATAAGATTTCTCCAATGCACTTCGCATATTTAATCCTTATAGTTTTAATAATCTGTTAGCTATAACTTCTGATTCAGTAAGACCTTCGCCAAGTTCTGGAACCATACCTTCAGCTGGTATAACCTGATCGATATCCTCTTCCGGAGATTCCGGAGATTCCGGAGGTACTCCTAACCCATCTTCGGTAGTTTCCGGTTCTGGGGTATCCACTGGATCTAATTCGCCAGTTACCGGATTATAAATAAATTCATTTCCTTGTTCATCTGTAAGCACTCTGTCTGTATCTGGAGTTTCTTCTTGAATTTCGTTAACTGCCTCTAATAGAATTTCCGTAGCTAGTTTGTTTAAGAACTTAGCTTCTTCTAATGTAACAGACCCATTTTTTTGCAAATTAAAATTGATTAATCTAGTTGTCATATAATCAATTGATTCTTCTAAAATTTTCATATTATTCACCTTGTCTTTTTGGACCCATTAATGATTTACCAAACGAATTTCTTAATTCTTTTACCACAGTATTATCAGGATGAACTTTTTTATCAGCCACTGCTTTATCAAGTTCGTCATTATTTTTTATATCAAGTCCCCTAGTATAAGTTCTATCTTTTTCTAATTGGCTTGGAGTATGTTCCGTACCTTCTGGTTTATTATCCACAGTATTATGATACATTTCTTTAGCCTTATCGATACCTGTATGAACAGCTTCTTTTACTTGATCGGAATGATCCATTCCATATGTTGCAGCTGCACCAAGCCCAACACCTGCGGCTATTTTACCACCATGATTTTTTAAAGTATCTAATAAACCTTCTTCTACTAGAATTTTTTCAATTAAGTTTAAATTCTCAGTAAGATATTTCTTAGTTTTTAAAGTTTCCAGTTCTGTTGTACTTTCTTCAAGTACTTGAATTAAATAATCATCTCTTTTATTTTCTAAAATCATTTCTAATGACATATTAATTTCCTTATTTTTTAATTAAGTTTTTGTTATGTTTGTTATTTCGTCTAAAACTTCTTCTACACCTTCGGAATATCTAATCCGTATTATTCTTATATCGTTTTTTAAACAATACTCTTCTTTAATTCTATCCCGTTTTTGAGTTTTTAGAAACCCTTCTAAACCACCAAAATATTCCACTGGTTCATAATGTTGTTTTCCATCGTACTCAATGACTGTATTAAGTTCTTCTAAATAAAAATCGAATCTATAATTATCAAATAGTTTAACTTCTTGTTCGTAAGATATATTATTAGATTCTAGAAATTCTCTAACTTTTCTTTCGCCTTTGGATTCAGAGCATCTTGGACAACCAGAACCCAATTTATGCATATTCGGGGTTTGCCAAAAACTTCCATGCTTTGGACACAATATTTCTATTTTAGTATTAGAATTTAAATATTTTATTTTTGAATAATCGTATTTATTAAAATGTTTTGTCTGAAAGGATATTATATGTTCCGATATGTTCTTTAATGGTTTTCTTTTATTTATTTTATGGCAATGTGGACAACCATTACCACCTTTATGCATATTGATGGTTTGTAAAAATTCTCCATGCTTTGGACACAATATTTCTATTTTAGTACTAGTACTTAAATATTTGAATGATTTGTATTTTTTTATAGCTAAATTATAATCGTATTTATTAAAATGAACCTTTTTAAAATCTTCGGTATGTTCTAAAATATTTTTTCTTTTTCTCATTTAGTTCCTTTTTAGACGACAGGAAATTAATCTTCCCATCGGGGAAGATTAATTAAGTTATTTATACTCTTTGTTGATTACGGTTAGCAAGATACATACCACCAGCACCTAAAGCAGCTCCACCAAGTGCGCCAGCACCTGCAGCATAAGCTGCTGGGTTAGCTTCTACATTAGCTTTGGCGTCTTGATAACCAGCTTCAATATTTTCACCAGCTTTATGTAAAAGATTACCAGCTTTATCATAAATATTACCAGCCTCATCTTTTATAGTTTCACCAGCTGAAATTATAGTATCTTGAGCACCTTGAAGAGCATCAAATGTACCTTTAGTAGCATTAGCTGTAGTTTCAGCATCTGCTCCAACAGCACTCAACCCTTGTGCAACATATCCAGCAGTTGCTTCCGGATGTGCGATTGCTAAACCAGTACCTGCAGCAACACCAGCACCTGCAGCATATTTACCCCAGTTATTAGCTAAGTTTTGCTTGGCCGCATCCACTACACCTTCTTCCATAAGAATTTTTCCAATCATATGAAGATTCTCAGTAAGATATTTCTTAGTTTTTAAAGATTCTAGTTCAGTAGTACCTTCTTCAAGTACATTGATCATGTACTCATCTCTTTTATTTTCGATTACTTTATTTAATAATGCCATTTTATTCTCCTAGAAAAGTTTGTTAATAAGGTTATTAACAATTGCTTCAGATTCAGTAAGTTCTTCTTGAGCTGGTTCAGCTTCGATATTCTGAGTACTTTCTTCGATATTCTGAGTACTTTCTTCGATATTCTGAGTACTTTCTTCAACTGAAGCATCTGGTACTTCGATTGAATCTGGGATAAAATCCTCAGCTGCTTCTGTAATAACTTCAGATGCTAATTTATTTAAAAATGTAGCTTCTTCAATAGTAACTTTTCCATTTTTAAGTAATGATTCCATTACTAGTCTATTTGTAACAATTCCTGTAGCTTCTTCAAGTACAGCAGCTACTTCTTGAGACATAATTTGCTTTAATTCCATAAGAATTTCTCCTAATTTTTTTTAGAAATATATTTCACGTGAAGTATATTTACTATAGTTTATAACTTATTTCTATTTTTAGTTATAAAGTAAAATACTGTTATAATAATCCTCGGGATTATTTATTTCATCGGCTTCGGCCAAGATGTATTTACTTTTAATTAAATAATGAAAATTCGTACCTTCTGGAAAGATTTCCAATTCTGCGTTTTCTTCTAAAATATTGTTATCATCCAAATTATTCGATGGTATGATACAAAATCTAAATACTTTATTAGTATTTAATTCATCGTACATAATACTATACCAAGAATAAATTCCTGGAAATTCCTCGGTGTTTAAAGTTCCACCGTTAAAAAGAATATCTATATTCTCTTCTATAGTTTTTGTTGGATCTTGTTTTATAACAATTGTTTCTATAATGTTATCTTCTTTTGCTTTATCATTAAATAAATAATTTAATGGTATAAAATTTTCCATATTCGTATCATCAGTCAAGGCTAATAAATCAGTATAAATACGTTTTTTCCAAAATCCAATTCCAGAATACGCATTATGGTTATTTTCTAAAAGAGTTCTGAAATTGATTTCTGTTCCAAAAGATAATATTTTGTATGGGCTATGTATCAAAAGATTTTGTTGATCTAAAACAATAGTTTCTTTAATAGTTGCCGATTTAGATCCAAGTTTTAAAAGATCACCGCTTTCTATATCGATAAAACTTTCAGCCGTCAATGTATTTAATAGCGGTAAATTATTAATAATATCATTATTAATTTTTAAATCTATATCAGTAGTAATTTTATGAATTCCTATTTTAGTCTTTTTATAAACGTTCGTAGGAATAGTTAATCCAAATATAAAATCTAAATTTAAAATATTTAAATTTTCCTCTTTAGAAATACTTTGAGTAACGTTGGTAAGTTCCATAGATGGTTCGAATTCCAATTTACCATAAGTGTATAATTTATTGCTATAAGTATTGCTTGGTATAATAGTTAATCCATAGTAATTATGTTCTTTTTTCCAAGTTTTAGTTACGCTAGAGATATTTATATAATTATAATATTTTGGTATATATACTGTATAATTAAGTGGTATATGGGTATTTATATTACTTATATAGTCCAGTACTTCCGCAGAACTTTCCAACGTTAATTCAACTGATAAACTAAGGTAATTGTATTGTACCGAAGTAAATATAACCTCGTTTAAATCCTCATTTTCGGCTATAATAATATTATTAGCTGGAGTTTTACCAAGACTCTGTCTGGATACGTATTGGACGTTATCCATCGGACGAACGTCTATTAAATTAATTTTTGCAAATGGTAATTCATACGATGCTCCATCATAATAATCAAACGAAGACATAATTTGAGAACCATAATTAAATGAAAAGTTTTTAATGTATTGTACTTCACCAGTTCGGGATTTATAACCTTTTGTTAAATTTGTACCTAAAAAATATTTTAAATATTTAAAAAAGTTTATGTAAAAATTATGATAATTATCAAATAAATTAGTATTATTATTTCCTATAACAACTTCATTAGTATCTGGATTAATATATTCGTCTATTTTTTCTAAAGTTTCTGTTGGTAAAGGTTCCTCTGGTAGATCCTCGTCGTTAGGAGGAAGATTTAAGGCATTAGCTTTACCAGTAAACGGATTAATTTTTTCTTGAGCTTCATCTTTAATTTTTTTACTAATATCTTTTAAGTTGGCTATATCTTCCTCGGTGTAAGTAACCTGACCAATATCCTCAAAACCGATTCCTAATTCAGCCATTTAAAATCCTTTTAAAAATTTTAGATTCTAAAAAATTATTTATATTATAATATTCAGTGGAAAAATAAGCTAAAGTAGTCGAATAGGTATTTTTATATTTTTTACTTATTAAAAAAATATTTGTATGTTCGGTATATCCGCTAAAATATAATTTTTTAATCGATATTTCCATATCATTAATTATAATTTTTTGAAAAGGTTTAAATAGCGATAAAAATAAATTTAATTTACTTTCCGATAATTTAAATTTAGAAAAATCTCGTATAACCCCAATATTTAAACCAAATTTATCATTTAAATATTTAAACGATATACTTATTCTATAATTTTTTGTAGATAAATTATTTCGAATATAAAAATATGGTGGTTCGGTATCGTAATTATATATATTTACTTTAATGGTTTGTATATTTTCCTCGAATTTTATTTTCGTTTTATTAATTAACATGATCCATCCATTATCTAATTTCGATATTTGTAAATAAACTATCGTTAAGGTTTTTTGGTAAACCATATTTATTTTTTATATCATCTATTTCGGTTATTGTTAAATTTTGCGTTTTTACTTTTTTCTTATATTCGGTCAATTTAATTAAAAATTTATCTTTAATTCTATTTAAATCGCTAGTTGTAGAAACAATACCACCCTTTAATTCTACAGCCGCTGTGCTAAAATGGGTATAAATTCTTACCGTATCCGGTTGAATTTTTAATATAGGATATGGAAAAAATTGGTTTTGCATAATATATTTATTTGAATCCAATTTAATATATTTCCCTTGTATTGGATATGGAACTCGTAATTCTATATCGTATGGTTTATTATATCCAAATTTGGTATTTTTTAATTTAATTTTATAAATTTTAAAACGATTTTTTATATTATCCTCAAATGATATTTTTATCTTCTGAACTTTTAAACCAACCTCATCATCAATTTCCAAGGATTTGAATAAATCGAACATCGCCTCATCAAGGACTTCGTCAAATTCTGTTTTTTGTTTATTATAACCAGTATATGTTTCTATACCAGTCGCCTTAACTGGATCATAATATAAATTTTTTGGTAAATTTTCATTAGAAACTTTAATACTACCATTAAATTTAAAATTCAATTCTTTAATTAAAGATAGTTCTTTTTTATATTTTTCTAATTTTGGATTTTTTAAAATATTTTTATTACTTCTATTAATCAATTGATTTGTATCGTTCAATATAGTATTTATTTTAATATCGTCTGTTACGGCGTCCGACGTTAACTGTTTTATATCCTCTAATTTTTTTAATAATTCTTTAGATTCTTTAGATTCTTTAGATTCTTTAGATTCTTTAGATTCTTTAGATTCTTTAGATTCTTTAGATTCTTTAGATTCTTTAGATTCTTTAGATTCCAAAACATGTTCGTCCGAAATAATTTTTGGAGAGTTTGGTAAAACTTCTATATCTTTTTCCAAGTGTTTTTCTATTTTATGTAGAGCCTGTAAATTAATAGTTAATATATCGCCAAGGGTAGTGCTCTTAATTTCAGTAAGTGGAAAATATATATTTTTAACCTTAACAATTATTCCTTTTAAATTTGGAATACCTGTTAAATCGATTAACGTGTTTTTTATACGATAATATTTTAATAATAATTCTAAAATTTCTTTATTATTAAAATCAGTTTCTAATAATATATATGTATCTTTTTTATAATAAGTTTTAGAAAATTCCACCGCTATTTTTTCAAAAGTTTTCATTAATTCCTGAATAGATTTAATTTCGGAAATACTAGAAACTTTTTTAAAAGTTTCTCCTAGACTAGTTAAATCATAAAAAGTACTTTTTGATAATTGATCTGTTTTTGTCAAAGGTATAGTTTTAACTATTCTACCATTAATTCCTTTTTTTGGAGCAATTGTTTTAAAAAACTTAGTATAATTTAAAGTACTTACTCTATGATTATAAAATATAAAAGAAGGAGGTAATATAAATATATTAAAATAAGTTTTATTTTTACTAGTATTTAAAAACGATACTCCATTTATATCATTAACCGTCGGAGCAATATTAGTAACGTTTGTAAAATATATTAAATTTATACCAGAACCATTGGATAAATTTTTAAAATATATTTCTTTAATTCCGGTAATTCCTGCTGGGGAAAAAATCTTTTTTATTTCCATTTAAATTTCCTATTTATAATTATAATTATAATTTATAATTTATAATTTTTGACCATAACTATTTAGTTCATTATTTCTAATTTCTTCTTGTTTTTGTTTATAATCTTTTGCTAAATTATTTAGTTTATATGTCCCCGCTGCTGCTCCAAGCCCGCCTAAAATTCCTCCAGTTGCCAACCCAATATTTTTAAATTTGTTTTTCGTTTCTTTAAATTTTTCCGGAGAATTTAAATCGTTTAAATTCTTGTCGATATTTTCATTCTCTTTATTTAAATATTCTATATTTTTATTAAATTTATTTTCTAGAGCTGGTACGCGTGCCGAATTATATTCGCGTATTTTATCTGGATCATCTGGGATAGTTTCTCTAATATCATTTAAATTATTTGCATTTTTAACTAAAGCATCTATCGCCGCACGATTTTTAATATTTTCTTGATTTGGATTTGATAAGTCGTCATTTGACACCAACCTCTTCAAAAACGAAGGTTCATCTTTTTTTAATGATGGAAAAAGATCTTTGATTTCACCATCAGTTCTAAAATCTCCACCAAATTTAAGATTAGTATTTCCAACATCGTATAATCGTGTTAGTTGAGCATTATAGTTTTTATAGGCTAATGCTACTTGTTCCTCGGTTGCGTTTGGATTAGTAATTATCCTATTCAATTCATTTTTTAAATTATCTTTAATTTTTGATATTTCAGTTGAATCGATTAACTTTTCATCGATTGGTGTTTGGCTTGAGGGATTAAAATTTGATAATATTTTTAACTTTTCATTTGTATCCGTTAATCTTTCGTTATTTAAAGTTAAATTATTTTTTAATTCATTTATATGTTCTTTATGAGCATTTTCTCCATAATCTTCCCCTGCCATTCCACCTAAATAACTTAAGGCTCCTGCTCCCAATAAACCAGCAGAACCTATTAAAATATTATCTTTATTTCTTTGAAAAAAAGATGGTTTTTCCGCAGGAAGAAAATCGGAAGAATGTTCTAAAAATAATTTTTTATTTACTATCATTGTGTGTTTCCTTATCTTGTAATTCTTTAATTTTAGAATATTTATTTGTAATTATATTTTCAATATAACTATTATCTATTTTATTAGATTTTGTAACTTTTTCCATTAGATATTTATTTGTATATCCATAACTAAAACCAAGGATATTGTTATAACCATGAGAAGCTTTAGTAAAATCAATAGCATATTGTTTCGAATAATTTTTATTTGTTAATCTCAGGGGAATTAATTTACCTGATTCGACAGTAGCAAACATTTTGGATAAAATAATTTCAATATTAAATAAATCTATATTTGTAATTCCAGATAACTGTGAGTAAATATTAATTACTAATTCGGAAATATCGTCCGATATATATTTAATTCTATTCTGTAATAATGAACTAAGTAATTCAATACTGGTATTTTTATTTTTAAAAAATGCTTTACAAAGAGTATCTCCTGGTTTGAAAGATAATGTCATAACTTTTTTATCCATTCGCACGTCATGTTTAAATAGATTTACATGATATGGCAACGTAAATCTAATACTATTTAAATCTTCTGGGAATATTATTTCGAAAAAACCCTGAATATTTAAAACCAAATTATCATTTAATATTTCCTCGTTAATATCCTTATATTCATTTAAATCTATTTCAACATAACACTCTTTTTTAACTTTTATTTCATTTTTTGATATTTCTAAATACTTTGAATACTTTGAAATCATTTTATTTATCCTTTAATTGTCCTCAGGTAGTCGAACTACCTGAAGAATACTTTAGTAAAGCTTTCGCTTTCGTCTTTATAATCTCTAACTTTATCTGGTATACCTCTTTTTTCCTTTTCCTTTGGATGTGGTACCCTAGACGCCAGTGGTTTTACTTCATGTGGTAATTCATCTATATTAGTTTTCATCACTAATTCGCCACGTTTTCGAATAAGGTCTTTTAATTCCTTTGCTTTTTTTTCTTTTGCTAAACTTTGTTCCGCAGAATATTCTTTTAATTCTAAACGTAGTTTATTAATTGCGTCTTCGATTGCTTTAACTTCTGGATATTTTTTCATAATTTCTTGAACTTCTTGAACTTCTTGAACTTCTTGAACTTCTTGAACTTCTTGAACTTCTTGAACTTCTTGAACTTCTTGAACTTCTTGAACTTCTTGAACTTCTTGAACTTCT